>ERZ1673699.255-NODE-255-length-70240-cov-12.784270_pt1 | contig 70240 bp, 77 predicted proteins | sample MGYA00580229_ERZ1673699 | MGnify/ENA primary metagenome ERZ1673699 (study PRJEB41218, sample SAMN15661785) | gut metagenome | host: Homo sapiens | place: Canada: London | collected 2015-08-20/2019-03-30 | study: EMG produced TPA metagenomics assembly of... | reverse complement strand
AGTGGGAACTTGATTCTCATGGCTGGCTGACCATTTCCGGCAGCGGCGAAGCGCCGGTGTTCCAAAGCGCGGACGACCAGCCGTGGGTGGAATATCGGGAGCAAATCACGGAAGTCTGGTATGACGATATGGAAGCGTTGACGATTCCAGACCTTGCGTACTGGTTTGAGGGATGCACGGCGTTGACCACCGCCGAATTGCCGCTGGCCCCGGTCATTGGTACGCGCGCCTTTTACGGCTGCTCGAAGCTGAACACGATCACCATGTACTATGGCGAAACGGTTCTGGACAGCATCGGCGAGGATGCGTTCTGGCGCGAAGCCGATTCCGGCGATACGCTCTATATCGCCTACATCATCGGCTACCCAGAGGCAACGGTGCCGTTCTACACCTATGATTGGGCGGCTTCCAACCGCAGCAACCGGTATTTTTACGATTTGTACGGCGTGTATCCCAATGCGGACACTGCAAACACGGCAGTCAATACCGCATCCGTGTCCGGCATCCAGAAAGCCCCCGGCATTTCGCTGACCGCTTCTACCGGCATTGTCGGCACCTGCCCAAGCTGCAAACAGTATTCTTTGCAGGGCACCTACGTTTCCACAACGCACACCTCGCGCGGCCATGCCGAGTACTACGAGTGCTATAAATGTCATTACACAAAAAATCTCGGCACTTATGTGTATAAAGATCATGGTTCCGGCTCGTATGGTTCTTGGACTTGCCCGGACTGCGGAAGCCATACATGGGTTCTGGACTATGAAAATGATGCCACTTGCACGCGAAACGGCTACCGGGAATATAGCTGCGATTGCGGCCAGAGCAAGCGCGAAACCATCTACGCAACCGGTCACAGCTATTCTTATGGAAGCTGGGAGGAATATTCCAGCAGTCAGCACCGGCGCGAAGCCTATTGCCGGAATTGCGGAGCAACGGACTACGACTACGCTTCGCACAGCATGAGTTATGGCTCATGGAGCAAGTATTCGGACAGCCAGCACAGCCGAACGGCCTCCTGCCGCACTTGCGGGTACTCCACAACGGAGTATGGTAATCACAGCTATTCCACCGGTGCATGGAGCAAGCACAGTGATACCCAGCATAGACGTTCGAAAACCTGCTCCGGCTGCGGTGCATCTACCTACGATTATGCTGACCATTCGTATAGCTATGGTTCATGGGTATCTGACAGTGAAACCCAGCATAAGCGTTCCAAGACGTGCTCGGCTTGTGGAGATTCTGGCTATGAATACGCTGACCATGTAGATACCGACAACGATGGGAAATGCGATGACTGCGGGGCTACTGTTTCGCTGACGGTTACATGGGATGCAGGTGCGAATGGCGGCACCATTGATGGCAAGGCCAGCATCACCACGACAGGCAAGCCGAATACGACGGCAACCGCCCCGACGAGCACGCCGGTCAAGACCGGTCATGCGTTCAAGGGCTGGTACACGTCTGCTTCTGGCGGCAGCTTGTACAACACTGTGACCATCGCAGCGGCAAAGACGTTCTACGCACAATTTACCGCCAATAGCTATTCGATCACATGGGATCTCAGCAATGGAAACGCAGAGACAACGAAGCAGACCTACGGCGAAGCACTCGTCCTCCCCACTGAACCGACGCGCAAAAATGCCGAATTCCTCGGCTGGTTCACGGAAGTAAACGGCGGCACGCAGGTCGATGCCAACACCATCTACAAGACAGATGGTGACAGCACCTACTATGCGCATTGGGAGATCACAGAGGTTTTCTCGGTCACAGTTCCCGTCACGCTGCCGCTCGTCGTTGACGAAGGTGGAGAAGTTCATGTTGGCGCAGCGGAGATCATCAATGCGTCTACCGGTGATGTCATCGTGTCCAGTGTTTCAATTTCTACCAAGAATGGCTGGCAGCTCGTTCCGTTTGCTACCGACATGGCACATGAAAAGGTGGATGCACGGCTGCTTGGTTTCAAAATCAATGATTCTGAAACGACGAAAACCGGTGATGCAGAAACATTCTCGCTGACCTCACCGTGGACGATTGCGGAAAATGGAAAACTGCCGCTCTCCTATGATGCCATTGTCAGCGCCGTTTCCAAAGCAGTCACCGAGCAGGAGGTTCTGTCCGTCGTGTTCGTGCTGGAATGGGGCGGTGAATAAGCCGGGCGACATGGATAAGATTCATGGCTACGCCATTCAAAAGACCGTGCTTTTTGAAAACGGTGCGGGTGTCGCGCTGGGCGAAAATCCCAACGCACCGAATCCGTATGTCACATGGCGCTTTCAGCAGGAAAACGGTACGCGAGATTACTTTTGGGGTCACTACCACAACACGCGTGAAGCCGCTGAAGCAGACTTTACAGACCGTGCCGCGAATTATAAGCAGCTATATCAGGTACGGGAGGTTGCACCTCAAAAGCAATCTGTTCGCGCCAAGCTGATGCAGACCGCGAGTACAACCGAGGGCAGGTCAAAAGACCTGCCCTCAAAGAACATTCATCACGGACACGACCGATAGGAGCTGCCTATGCCGAACGAAGATCATTTGATTTCTGCATTTATCACAAACCTCGGCAAATACAACGAGGGTGCGTTGGTCGGGCAATGGGTTCCGTTTCCAACAACAGCGGAAGAATTGCAGCGCGTGTTTTCTGCTATCGGTATCGGCAAGCCGGATGCCTGCGGCGTACCATACGAAGAATGGTTTGTCACTGCTTATGAAAGCCGCGTACGCGGGCTATCCTCTGCGCTCGGTGAGTTTGTAAATCTGGACGAATTGAACTATCTCGCCGTCAAGCTGAACAGCATGGAGCAAAGTGAACTGGAAGAATTTGAAGCGGCGCTTGAAATGGACGACCATTGCGGCAGCTTGCAGGAGCTTATCAATCTTACGGACAATCTGGATTGCTACGATTTCATGCCGGACATTTCAGATGAAGAAGCACTCGGCAAATACTATCTGCAAGAGTTGGATGCTTTTTCGATTCCAGAGGAATTGATAGATTACATCGACTACGAAGCCTATGGGTGCAATGCGGTAGTCAGCGAAAACGGAGAGTTTGTCCAAGACGGCTATATCCGGCGCAATGGCAGCAGCTTTTATGAATTTTATGATGGCCAGCCGGAAGGGATTCCAAAGGAATATCGCGTTATGTCCGTGCAGGCAGAGCCGCCGCATATTGCCGCCATGTGCCAGAGTGCGGCGCATCTGGAACGGGAATACGCCGCCGAAGCAGAAGCATTTGTCCAGACCCCGGAGAGCATTTTGGAGCAGGTGCAGCTTGAAAAAGAGCGTGTCCGTGACCGGTTCCGTGCGCTGACAAAAACACAGAGTAAAGCCGCACCGAAAAAGCACATTTCAAAAGAGCGATAAAATTCAAGAAAGGAGCTGTTGCGATTGAACGACTATGAGCAGCGAAAACAGGACAGGATCGACCGCTATCTGGAAAAGGCCGGGAAAGCACGCGCGGAGAGCAGCGCACTGTCACAACAGGCGCACACCATACTGTCAGCAATTCCGCCCGGTCAGCCGATGCTGCCCGATCACTATTCCTATAAGAGTGACAAGCGATACCGCGACCGGATTGATACCAAAATGCGGCAGTCTATTTCCGCCGATGAAAAAGCTGACTATTATGAGGGCAAGGCCCGCGCCGCGGCAAACAACCGTGCAATTTCTTCCGACGACCCGGATGCTGCGCAAAAGTTGCAAGAAAAGCTGGCAGCGCTCGAAAAGTCACAGGCAAGAATGAAAACGATCAACGCATATTATCGCAAGCACCAGACTTGCCGCGGCTGTGAGGGTGTTACGGAGGAAGAAGCTACAAGACTTGATAAGCGTATGTTAGACGGCTATTCATGGGAAACCGCACCATATTCGTCCTATGTCCTTTCCAACAACAATCAGGAAATCCACCGCATCAAAAAGCGGCTGGAAACGCTGACACAAAATCGGGAGGTCGGTTTCCAAGGCTGGGAGTTTGAGGGCGGCAAGGTGGTTGCCAACAGCGACAACAACCGTCTGCAAGTTTTCTTTGATGCAATCCCACCGGCCGAAGTACGCGAAGCACTGAAAGGACACGGTTTCCGCTGGGCGCGGAGCGAGGGCGCATGGCAGCGCCAGCTATCCGGCAACGCCATTTATGCCGCACGCCATATTGCGGCCATCCGTCCGATTGACGGCAGCGACCCCATCAAAATCCAGCCGAAGCGGAAGCCGCAAGAGCATGAACGTTAGGAGGAAAACGCATGAGTATCGTCAACGCAAATATGACCCCGATGCGGGTATGCTGGATTTTCGGCGTTCCCGCATTGTTTACGCCTTACCGCGTCAGCCGTCAGACCGTTCATTTTGGCCTTTATCAATATGATATGCAGGCGCTTTTGGACAGTCCAAATGAGGTCTTTGTGCTTGCAGAACAGGCAGAAGATTTGTTCTATGGCACGGTACTGACCACGCAGAAGATCGAACTTCCGCGCGGCAGCCGCATTGTGCCGGACGGTGCATTTTCAATGGAATCCCGATATTGCAGACCAGCGGAGTTTGAACAGGAATATGGCGCAGCGTAACAATTATCAGCCGGACATTCTCTCCCATCTGGCTGAGATCGTCCAGAAGAACACCCGCGCCTATACCACAGATTTTGACTTTGACGCAAAAAGACTCTGGGACAGCGCACAGGAAACCGATATGGAGCGCCGTTCTTTTCTCTGGATGTGCCGGTTGCTCGGAACATGGTGTGTGCTGGAGCGTGAGGTCTTTCTCGACGATACGAACGCAAACTGCATCTGGACACATTATGCAGATTGTCCGGACGGGATTCTGGCATACCGCATCGTGATTGAAGGCATCCGCGACGGCAAGCTGACCGGAAGGGTCATTCCCATCGACTATGCCAAACAGGTGCAGCGCGTCATAAAATCTGCGCTGCCTGTTGCGAAAATTCAGTACCGCGATAAAGATGATTCTTTCTGTGAGAACAGCTATCACGCCTTTATGAACAGCTCCATGCCATACGATGAAGCCATTCACGATATTCGTTATGTGCCGGAAAGCGAAGCGGAATTGCAGCACATTTTAATGCTGGAGCATCGGATGGAGCAGAAAACGAAATGCTCTTGCCGGGCGAAATCTACTGCGCCGCAGCGATAACGGGCAGCGTTGCCTTTGGCAGCGCTGCTTTAGCAAGTACGGCATTTGTGCCACAAACGCCACTTGTTAGGGTGTACCCTAAAACCCCGCGACGAATTACGTCCCAACTTGGGACGCAATAACTATGATTATAAGGAAGGAGCACGTTATGCGGACACGCCGCAATTCTGTTGGTCTGTGGCTCAGCGATGCAGAGCTGACACATCTGAGACAGCAATGTCAGATTACCGGTCTGAATACCAACACCTATCTCCGCAAACTTATCATGGGCGAACATCTCTGCCCGCGCCCACCTGACGCTTACGCAGCACTTCTGCGTGAGCTGTCCGCCATCGGCAACAACATCAACCAGATCGCGCACTGGGCAAACGGAAAAGGCTATGCGACGCAAGCAGAAATCCACGAAGCGGCCAGCCTTGTAAAGCAGGCGTACCGTTCAATTCTGGACACACTCTGATGGCCTATGACAAAATCATTACCATCCGTGCACGGCTGGATGACTGTCTGCGCTATATTCAGGACGGCGATAAAACCGCGCTCTCCCGTGCGCTGGACTACATTGAAGATTTCAACAAAACTGCGTTGGATGATGAAGTGATTTTGCAGAGCGCGATCAACTGCACAGTAGAAAATTGCTATCTGGATATGCAGCGCACGAAAGAGCGGTTTGGAAAACCGGGCGGCGTTGTCGGCTATCATCTTGTCCACTCCTACGTGCCGGGTGAAACAACGCCAGAGCTGGCGCATGAAGCGGGAGTGGAATTTGCACGCCGTCTGCTCGGTGACAAATATGAAGCCGTCATTTGCACCCATATCAACAAGGAACACCTGCACTGCCATATTGTATTCAACTCTGTTTCATTCGTGGATGGAGTGAAATATCGCAATGCGTTCAAAGATTACTTTGAAGATATTCGCGGCATTTCCAATGAGGTCAGCCGTAAGTACGGATTCTCTGTCATTCAGCCGGAGGGCAGCGGTCAGCACTATGCAGAATGGAACGCCGAGCGCAGCGGCAAGACCACCATCCGCGATCTTGTCCGGCAGGATCTGGACGCGGCCATTGCAGCCAGCTTCACATTTGCGTCGCTGCTGGATATTCTCAGGAAACGCGGATATACCGTCAAATACGGCTCTAACGTCAAGTACACCGCCGTCAAGCCGCCCGGTGGAGCGCGGTTTCTCCGGCTGGATAGTCTGGGCGAGGATTACACTGAGGAAGCTATCTTGCAGCGATTGCGCAGGCAGCGCGGCGTGACCGCTGCCATGCCGCCGGAACAAAGTGAATCCAAACGCTACTATACCATCCGCCGCCGTCCGCGACACTATCTACCCGTCAAGCGCGGCAGCTTCCGGGCGCTGTATCTTTACTATCTATATTTGTTGTCACCGCGCAAACGGAAGCCGCAGAAAATCCCGTTTGAAACGCGGGCCGAAATTCGCCGTGCGAAGCAGTACCGGCAGCAATTTTTCCTTTTGCAGAAGTATCACATAGATACAAAGCCAGAGTTAGAAATGCTGTCCGATGCGCTGTCAAATGAGATGCAGATTTTAGTGAACCAGCGCAAGGAATTATACACATTGCGCCGGGAGCAGCCGTCTGAGCCGCTTAACGCGGACATTGATGCGTTGACCGCGCAGCTCAGGCCCTTGCGTCGGGAATTGCGGTTGTGCAGAAAAATCGCGGAATATGCGCCGCGGATGCTGCGGCAGGTGCAGGAAAGCACTTCACCATCAACAGAAAATCATTTGCCAAACAAGGCAAAAGAAAGGAGGCACAGCCTATGGAGGTAAGCGGCGAAGCTGCTGATCTCGTAATGAAAGAGGGCGTACAAATATCCGAAGAAGCAATTAAACTACTTGCGCGGGGCGCAAAGAATCTCGTGGCGCTGTTGTATGCACTGGCAAAAGACCAGAAGAAGCTCTACGGCATGGTCGGGATGAATCGCCTTTTAAGTGAACAGCGCCCCATTGAGGTTCTACCCTTGCGCACGGAGGATTTTGATGATTTCAAACAGCGGGCTAAAAAGGTCGGCTTGTTGTTCTCGGCAATCGTGGATAAGAAATGCGATGCCCCATACATTGAAATTCTGACCAACATTGACCATCTCTCACAGGCAAATTATATCCTAGAGCAGATGGGATACCAGCCCAGACAGTTGGAGGACGCGCAGCCAAAAAAAGAGCAGACCCCTGCCCGATCAGATCCATCCTTGCAAAAGCAAAGGAGTGGCTTGACGCAGGGGCCGATTTCGACCAATGAGGAAAAGCAGCCCGTTCGCGGACGGCTGGCGGCATTGCGCGCCGCCGCAGAGCGGACGCGGCCAGAACCCCAGCGCGAGCTGGAGCATATCAGGTAATAGGAGTGAGTATTATCTTAAATTTAGCAGATTTAGTAAATGAAAAGAATCAGAGCAGCGAACTCTGGCAGGCGCAGCGGCAGGCTGACCGCGAAAACACAAACGCCATGCAGGACGCAGGTATTGTTCAGATCACCAGCGACCCGGACGCTTATTTGCGGTATCTGAATTGTCAGGCCGACAATCCGAGTTATAGCGCTGGCAATGTTGCGCTCGTTATGGTGCAGGATCAGGATGCAACTATTTTCGGAACAAAAGACCGCTGGAAAAGTCTGATGCGCAGCGTATCTCCGACCGAGGAAAAGAATGGCGTGAAAATTTACACCCGTTCCTCTTTCGGCAAAGGGTATGTACTGACGGACGTTTACGACGTGCGGCAGACAAGCGGGCGCGACCTGAAGCACACCGCATTGCAGCCGGACAGCAAGGAAATGACGGAAGCCCTCAAAACGCTCCTGAATTATTGTGTTGTGCCGCTGGTGAGTGATGAGAGTATCCCCATGCCTGCGCTCTACGACCCAAACCAGATGAAAATGGCGGTCAATCCGAAATATAACGATGCAGAAGCGTTCGCAGGCATCGCAACAGAGATCGCCCACGTCCGTTTTCATGCCAAAGGCTATAATCAGAACTATTCGCGGGATGATTATGAGCTGGATGCGCAGAGCGTCGGCTATATGATCTGTCGTCGCTTTGGTGTTCCGTGTGAAGCGCCCGACGTATCAAATCTGGCGGCGTTCTATGACGGGTTTGACCCGCAGGATCGGCGTCAGGCGCTTGGACAGATTCAGGACATGGCGCAGAAGATTGGCGGCAGCATTGAACGTGCAATCACGCCGCAGGTTCGGTCCCGGAATATGAACCGCAGCGCACGTTAAAGAGGTTTGCTCCCCTCCGGGGGAATATCTTCCGCTGGCTGTCCGCAGTCAAGGCCGGTCGATGCTGACGCATCGGCCGCAGAGCCAGCCAGTGTGCGCACTGGCTGGGCCTTGACAGCGGCCACCCAGCGGAAGTGTGGCAGCCAAGGGGAGCAAACCAGAGAAGCCCGCTTGCGCGGGCTTCTCGATTACGGGGAGACGCGCGCCCGACCGGAAATGCGTCTCACCGTGAGATTTATTTTATGGAAAATGGAGGTATTGAACGTCTATGAAAAAACTGCTTTTTATCATTCCATCGGTTCTACTGCTGTTGGCGGCTGGTACGCTCGTTTTCTGCAAGCACCATGCTGAGCGCACCGGTCTGGCCTGCATGGATATTGACCTGTGATACACAAGAAAAAATCATTCCGAAGCGCCGCCCCAGTGTGGGCGGCGTTTGTCGTCCCCATCATCTGGCTTGCGGTTCTCATGGCAGGATGCTATGAACCTGGCATGACAATTTTCACGCTGATGGATGCTTTTTCAGCCGCGACGAAGAATCCGTTTTCTCTGCACTGGACGCCGTACACGATGAAGTTTATCGGTATTTTTCTGCTGCTCTACGGCGGCGCGATTCTGTTTTATTACACGGGGCAAAAGAATACGCGCCTCGGCGAGGAACATGGCTCCGCGTCGTGGGGCAGCGTCAGGGAGTTGGATAAGAAGTACCGCGACAAGGATGCAGGCAAAAACGTCATTCTGACGCAGCATTTGCAAATGAGCATGAACGGTAAGCTGCACCGGCGAAATCTTCTGCAAATTATCGTCGGCGGTTCTGGTTCGGGCAAGACGCGATTCCTCGCAAAACCAAACCTCATGCTTGCCAATGCGAGTTTTATCGTCACTGACCCAAAGGGCGAAATGCTCCGTGCCGTCGGAAATCTGTTTCTGGAGGAAGGTTATGTTCTGCGCGTTTTTGACTTGATCGACCCGTCAAAATCAGACTGCTACAACCCGTTTTGCTACATACGCAAGGACGCGGACGTGTTCAAGCTGATTGACAATTTCATCAAGAACACCACTCCAAAGGGCGCGAAAGCAAACGATCCGTTCTGGGAGAAATCCGAAACCGCGCTGGACGCCGCGCTCATGCTCTATCTTCTGCATGAAGCGCCGGTTGAAGATCAGAACATGGAAACCATTCTCTACATGATCGAAAACGGCGGTGCAAAGGAAGAAGATGACGATTATCAATCTCCGCTCGACCTACTCTTTGAAGCCTTGGAGGAAGAACAGCCCAATCACATTGCCGTGCGGCAATACCATATTTTCAAGCAAGCGGCCGGCAAAACTGCTAAATCGATTTTAGTGAGCGCCGCCGTTCGTCTTGCGTCGTTCACCTTGCCCGAAATTCAGCGCATCACAGCCAGCGACGATATGGAACTTGGCAAACTGGGCGAACGCAAGCAAGCCATCTTCTGTATTATCCCGGACAGCAACGACGCATCGCTCAATTTCCTTGTCGGTATGCTCTACACGCAAGCGTTTCAGGAGCTTTACTATCAGGCAGACAAAATCCATCAAGGGGCGCTGCCTGTTCCCGTGCGGCTGATGTTCGATGAATTTGCGAACGTGGCCTTGCCCGACGGCTATGCCCGATTGCAGGCGACTATGCGCTCCAGAAATATTATGTCAACTATCATTCTGCAAAATATTTCGCAGCTCAAGGCGCTTTTCAAGGACGATTGGGAGGGCATCATCGGCAACGCGGACAGCTTTGTGTACTTAGGTGGCAACGAACAATCGACGCACAAATATATTTCGGAGCTGCTTGGAAAAGAAACGATTGATACGCGCACGTCAAGCCAGAGCAAAGGCAGGAACGGTTCATTCTCGCAGAACTTCCAACAAACCGGGCGCGAGCTTATGACCCCGGATGAAGTACGGCGGCTTGACAACAAGAACGCAATCGTTCTGATACGCGGCGAGAAGCCGGTCATTGATGAAAAGTACGACATTCTGAAGCACCCAAATATTCACCGCACGGAGGACGGCGGCGCGCCGCCGTATCTTCACACGCCGCTGCGCGCGTTCGCAGCAGACGATCTTTCGTTCCCCATTGAAAACATCGACGATATTGAATTTTTGGAGGAATCTATATGAAACACGAATTAACCTCGCGGCGCAAGGAGCGCCGCATCATGGCTGTCTGGACAAGTCTTGTGATGACGACAGCGCTGTTTACGACCTCGGCGTTCGCTGCTGACAGCGATCCGCTGACCATCGTAAATAACCTGTCCGATTTCATTTTTTCCTGCATCAAGGCGATCGGCATTATCATCCTCGGCTGGGGCGTTGTGCAGCTCGGTATGTCTGTGCAATCCCACGACGCGACGCAGAGAACGCAGGGTGTTCTTTGCCTGTTCGGTGGTCTGCTGATTGCGTTTGCAAAGGAAATTCTGACGGCTATCGGCGTGGTGTAAGTAAAAGAAATGCGCCCCGACTTGGGACGCATTTCAGCTAGACTATACCTTCTTATATGCAGTAATTTTCTTCCAGTTTTCCGGGAATCCCATAAGCCAAAGCAAATCCGTACCGGCTAACTGACGATTTTCACGATCCGCCTTATCAATCAGCTTGGCTAACTGCGCTTTATACGTCAGGAAGTCTTTGTTTGGCAGCAAGTAGCGGAAAGACAATACCAACGCAAAATAATCATGTTTTCCATATATGTACTGTTGACCATTCTGCGGAATCTGCATCTTTTTATGGAGCGGCAAGTCCGAAATGTCATTCTTTGTGTTGTAGGAGAAAAGACGCTCATTGTGCGCGCAGACATTGCGGAATTTAGTTAGCACCTCCAGCATGGAGCCTAACTGCTTTTCCCGAACGCCCACAAATTCCTTGCTGATTGCAGCTTGGATTTTAGACTGAGAAAGGGCGTACATCTTGGATAGTGTTCCAAACGTCAGCGCATTGATAAGTACCCATAACGGCACATTTCCATGTACCTGTTTATGATGCTCGATATACGGATAGTCTGTCGTATGCGAAAGAAACGGTTGTAAATGCCGCGTAATCAACTTTTGAACCTCGCGCGGGTTTATACGCCCCATGAGATTATAGTTATTTGCGTCCAGATAGCTGTTCTGACTCTCTCCAAACTGACTGCAAAACGCATACGAATACGCAGAGCGGATGTGTCGCTCCACTTGCAGCAAATAGCGCAGCGTGAGTTCCCGAAGCTGTTCATCGAAACGATAGAGCGCAACAATATCATCCAGTGTTGTTCCATCGCGGTAATCCTTTGTCGTAGGATTTTTGAATAGATCCTTGTAACCGGAGATCAAGGCAAAATATCCATAATGGTGCAGCGTGATCGTTGCTGCGGCATTATCCGTAATTGTCAGGTTCTTATCTTTCAGCTTTTGAATCTGTTGGGGATATGTCAGAAACGGTTTCGGCATTTACACCATCCTCTCAGGTGTGAAAAAGGGAGTCCCCGCAGGGACTCCCCCGGTTGCAGGCCCCGCGAGCATCTGCAACTCGATCACTACGGTAAGTATAACGCAATATTTTGTATCTGTCAACCAGAGAACAGGCATCAAAATTACGTTTACTCGCCCTAGCATTATGAAGTATAGTCGTTTCATTATAAAATATGCTTAGAAATGGAGATGAAATCATGTGAGTGATAACTGGGTTGTATCAACCCTTGAAGATGCACTGAACAGCTGGAATAATAAGCTAACTGAGATCTGGTCGCTCGTGTCGCAAACGCCGGAATCCTTTCGCGGCGGCGAAATCTGGACAGTTATCGTCGGCATCCATAACGCACTGGTAGGCTTTGGATATGGTCTGCTGGTGTTATTTTTTGCAATAGGCGTGTTCCGCTCAGCGGCCAGCTTCCGCGAACTGCAAAGGCCGGAATTTGCTTTACGGCATTTTATCCGGTTTCTGCTTGCAAAGGTGGCGGTCGGTTCGTCGTTGGAGCTGATAACTGCTATCTATAAAATCTGCGGTGGTGTGGTCAGCACCGTCATGGGCGGCATTGGTTCTGCAATTTCTACAACGGCCACCCTGCCAGATAAGATTGTCGAGGCCATTGAGGACGTGAGTTTTCTGGAATCCATTCCGCTCTGGTTGGTGTCGCTGCTGGGAAGCCTGCTGATTACGGTCCTGTCCTTTGTGCTGATACTGACTGTCTATGGCCGTTTTTTCAAAATCTTTATCTACACTGCCATTGCGCCGCTTCCGTTGGCGTCATTCGCGGGAGAAGCTACGTCCAGAACCGGTCAAACGTTCCTGAAAAGCTACGTCGGCGTGTGTATGGAGGGCGCGGTCATTGTGCTGTCCTGCGTGATCTACTCGGCGTTCCTGTCTGGCGGCAGTACGGCGCTGGATGAATCGCTGCCCGCCGTCACAATGGTCTGGCAGTATCTCGGACAGCTCATGTTCAATATGCTGGTGTTGACCGGACTGGTGAAAGGCTCTGGCCGTCTGGTGCATGAAATGCTCGGTGCATAAAAGAATTGCGTCCCAAGTCGGGACGCAATTCTTTCTGACTGTTCAGAGAAATTCCAATGTCCTGGATTCGCCTGACTTCAGGTCCTTTGTGTAGTGGTGTATCAGCTCTGCCATGATCTGTTCCTCGCGCTTCTGGCGAATGTAGCGGATTGTCCAGCATAAGACGAAGAACAGCACGCAGGCAATGAAGATCAAAATGCAGACTGTTCGGTGTGCGGCTGCCCAGCGCGGCCAGAAGAGTTTCGTTGCCACAAAGTAGCAGCCGAGCGGCAGAAGCCGCAGCTTCCAGAGGATACGGATTGCCATTGGCAGGCTCCCCAGTACCAGACCAACGATCAAGAGCTGGCGACCGATTTCCTTGAATAAAATGAGTGTAGAGTTCATAGCATTTTCTCCTTTTTGTCAAGTTTTTACCTATAAATATTATCTCATATTCTAAATTCTCTGTCAAATTTTCAACAAATCGGAGGCGATTTTTATAGAAGTCAAAATTCCAAAAGAAATCCGTGCACACCGGGAAACCATCTTTTTCGGTCTGTCTGCGCGGCAGTTTATTTGTGCGGTGCTGGCTGTCGGTCTGGCGGCCGGTATCTATCTCGGTTTAGGAAATATCATCGGAAAAGAAGCCGCAAGCTGGCTCTGCCTGCTGGTGGCCGCGCCGGTTGCGATTGCAGGATTCTTCCATTACAACGGCATGAGCTTAGAACAGTTTCTTTGGGCGTTCATCAAATCCGAAATTCTCTGCGCAGGCCCGCGACGGTTTGATTCTGTCAATCTCCACGAGGAAGTGTTTGCAAACATTATGGAGGACACGTTGGAATGATGAAATCCCTGTTGGCTGCAAACCGCAGCGAGAAAGATTCTTTTCGGATTCCACGCAGTGTCCAGCAATCCATTCCCATCCGCCGCATCTTCGCGGACGGCATCTGGCAGGTCGGACAGAAGTACAGTAAAACGTGGCGCTTTTCGGACATCAACTATGCTGCGTCCTCGCTGGACGACCGGCGCAGCATCTTCCGTTCGTATGGCGCTGTCCTCAATTCTTTGCCGACCGATGCAACCGCGAAAATCACGATCATCAACCGCCGCCTGAATCCAGTCGATTTTCAACGCACGATGCTCATGCCTGAGAGTGGCGACGGTCTGGATTATTACCGTGGAGAATACAACCAGATCATTCTGGACAAGGCTGCGGAAAGCAACAATCTGGTGCAGGAAAAATATATCACGCTGTCTATTGGTCTGCGCAAAATCGAGCAGACCCGCGCATATTTTAGGCGCGTCGATACCAACCTGTCTGCCAGCTTTGGGCGGCTGGATTCCGGGGCCTATACCATTTCCTGCGCTGACCGGCTGCGGCTCCTGCATGACTTCTTCCGACCTGGCGAAGAAGCGTCTTTCCGGTTTGACCTGTCCGCGAACATCAAGCGCGGCATCGACTTCCGCGACCTGATCTGCCCGGACGGGCTGCAATTCCGCGCCGGGTATTTTGAAATGGGCGGCAAATTTGGACGGGTGCTTTTTATGCGCGACTACGCATCTTTTATCAGCGACGAAATGATAAAGGACCTGTCTGACTTCTCCAGAAACCTGCTGCTGTCCATTGACATTCTTCCGATTCCCACCGAAGAAGCTGTGCGTGAGGTACAAAGCCGAATCCTCGGCGTGGAAACGGACATTACACGCTGGCAGCAAAGGCAGAACCGGCAGAACAATTTCACAGCGACGGTTCCCTATGACTTGGAGCAAATGCGCACCGAATCGAAAGACCTGTTGGAAGATCTGACCGCCCGTGATCAGCGGCTCATGTTTGCCTGTGTAACGCTCGTTCATATCGCGGACAGCTTGGAGCAGCTTGACGCAGACACGCAAACGCTGCAATCCATTGCACAGGAAAAGCTCTGCGGTTTCTCTGTTCTCCGCTACCAGCAGGAGGACGGTTTGAATACCGTTTTGCCGTATGGCCTGCGACGCATCCATGCTTTGCGGACGCTGACCACGGAAAGCTGCGCCGTCCTCATGCCGTTCCGGGCGCAGGAGATCCAAGACCCCGGCGGCTTGTATTACGGCGTCAACGCCATTTCCAAAAATCTCTTGATTTGTGACCGCAAGCGGTTGATCTCGCCCCATGCGTTCTATCTCGGCGTGTCCGGTTCGGGCAAATCCGTGGCAATGAAAAATACCATCGCAAACGTCGCGCTGTCCACCAACGATGACATTATCATCATCGACGCGGAACGCGAATACGCGCCCATCGCACGGGCGTTGGGCGGCGAGGTCATTGAAATCTCTCCGAACAGCCAACACCATATCAATCCGCTCGATCTACAAGACGGGTACGAGGACGGCGAAAATCCCATTGCGATGAAATCCGAACTCATAACCAGTATCTTGGAGCAGCAAATGGGCGCGGGCTTACTGTCCGGTTCTCAGAAATCCATCATCGACCGATGCACAGCCAGTGTCTACCAGAACTATTTCCACGCAAAAGGCGAGCTGCCTATGCCGCTTTTGTCCGACTGGCGCGCCGAAGTCTTGAAGCAGCCAGACCCCGAAGCGCGTGAAATCGCGCTGGCGGCCGAGCTTATCACGGAGGGCAGTTTGAACGTGTTCGCGCACCCGACAAATGTGGATATTAACAACCGCATCGTCGTGCTTGATTTGTATGAGATGGGGGAACAACTTCGTCCGACTGCCCTTGTTGTTGCGCTCGAAGCCATTCAAAACCGCGTCATGGAGAACCGCAAGCGCGGCAAATACACTTGGGTATTCCTCGACGAAGTGTACTTGTATTTCAAATACAAATACTCCGGCGAAATCCTTTACCGCGCATGGAAAAGATTCCGCAAATATGGCGCGGCGCTGACGGCGGCATCGCAGAACGTAGAAGAATGTTTGAAATCCGAAACGGCGCGTCTGATGTTCGCTAACTCCGAATTTCTGCTGCTGTTCAATCAGGCGGCAACCGACCGCGCAGAGCTGTCGAAGCTGCTTCACATTTCCGATACGCAGCTCAGCTATATCACAAACGCCGAAGCCGGTCACGGTCTGCTGCGCATGGGCGGCTCCATCGTGCCTTTCGTCAACACCATTCCCCGCCAGACAGAGCTATATAAGTTAATGACAACCACGCCGGGTGAAAGCCGATAATCTGTCCCAACTTGGGACGCAAAAACAAATCCCACCACGAGACACGTTTCCATTCGGAAAATGGATCTCATGGTGGGATTAAAATTTGTATCAATACAAATCGTGTCCCAACTTGGGACAGAATATGGAGGTGACTACAATTCCTGATATTCGAGAACGAAACGACCGCCCGAAAGATAAGCAGCCGAAACATCGAACTGCATCCGCTGTTCAGCGGCAGATGGTGCAGAAATTTGTAAAAGAACTGAATGACAGCGCGAAGCAATCCGACCGTTCGGGCAGCGCAGAAACCACGGCAACAGAACAGGTAGAAACAACCGCCCGCGAAATCGTCCACGAAGCTGTTCAACTGCCGCATCGTGCAATCCAGTACCCAGCCCGCAAAGAATCAGCGGATTCTTCCGCAAATGCACAACCGGAGCAATCTGCCCAGCCGCACCACGCGCCGGAATCACCGCGAGAACGAACAGACGCGCCACGCACCCAGCCAGATGCGCCGCCGCCGCAGAGCACACCGGCACCTACACCGCAGGAACAGGCCCGTCGTGCCTATGTCCAGCAAGCCACAAAGGAGATCGTGTCAGCACCACCAATCACGCCGGAACAGCCGGAGGCGCAGCATCCCACAGCGACCACGCCAACGGCAGAAAATGCACCGCGTCGGCGCACGAACGATGTACGCGCCCGGACAGAACCGAAACAGCTACAAAGCCCCCCGGCACCCATTCCACAAGAACGGGGCCGACGCGCCCACGCCAAGCGGTCAAAGAAATCCCGCGCAGAACAGCTGTCTGCGTGGGATAATCTTTATACGGAGCAGCCGGAAATCCGGCTTGCGGATAGTGCTCCGCAGAAAGAAGTTCCGGCGATTCGTGAAAAGCCGAAAGCACCGGAAATCTGCAATCAGGTACAATCCGAAGCCGCACAAGAAAAACCATCCGCTGTTCGTCATGTAAAGCAGCCGGTCACATGGACACCACGCAGCGCGGCGGCTCCAGTTATGCGCGGCAAAGAGCAGACGATTCGTGAGCGGCCAGCAGTCACACAGGCGTACGATTTACCGCCCGTTCCGCAGGAGCAGCCCCGGCAAGCCTTTGTAGAGAAGCAAGCACAGCTCTCACAAAATCCATCCATCGAATCCATCTATCCATCCGAACCGACTGCTCCTATTCTACCGCAGCCACCTATTTCGGAAGCACCCACAATTACACCGGAGCGCCAGTCGGTCACGGCTGGCAGCGGCAAATCGGCCCCACCTGTCCAGCCACCACCGACGCAAGATCCACCAGCGGAGCAGCCGCCCGCCATCCGTGAAAAGCCGAAAGCAAACGCCGCACTGAGAGAAAAATTCCAGCGCGGCGTTGATATTCGGACGAGAGATACAGAGCAGATCAGCACCCCAAAGGCGCAGCAAAAAACGTCTGTATCGAAAACTGCGACAAAGCAGGCACGGAAAGCAGCCACGCAGGACGCACAGCGGAAAATGCTCCAAAAGAGCAATAAGCGTGCTGCCAGAGCAGCCGCCGCAGCCGCGAAAAAGCTGGCCGAGGCCGCGGCAAAGGCCGTCAAGGAGCTGATAAGCGCCCTCGCCAGTTTGGGTGGCGGCACGGCGCTTTTTGTCGTGTTTTCCATCGTCATTGTTGCGGGGGCGTTCCTTGCATCGCCGCTGGGGATTCTCTTTGCCGACGAGCAGCAGGCAGACGACACCGTTCCACTCGCAACGGCTATTGCGGAAATTCAGGGCGAGTATCATGCCGAGCTAGAGCGATTGCAGAACGGTGATTTTGTATCTGTTCAGATCGTCGGGCAGGCCCCGGATTGGCGCGAAGTCGTAGCTGTGTTTGCGTCCAAAACGGCAGGCGCAGAGGACGGCGTAGACGTGTTCACGCTCGACGAAAAACGTGTTGAGCTGTTGCGTCAAGTCTTTTGGGATATGTGCGAGATCACGACGGCAACGCAGACCGTTGACGTTCCGGACAGTGATCCGGATGACGATGTGGACGACAGCCACACGGGAATTGCGCTGACCATCACGATCACAGCCAAAACCGCCGAGCAAATGCGTCTGATATACGTTTTTACAAAATATCAGAACGACGCACTGGACATTCTGCTCGAAAATCTCGGCAGCATGAATATTCCGATGGGTTCGCTGACCATTTCGCAGGAGGACGCAATCGGGTTGCTTGAAAATCTCCCGGATGATCTTGACCCGGAACGAAAAAACGTTGTGGAAACGGCAGTACAGCTTGTCGGGCGCGTGTCGTACTTCTGGGGCGGAAAATCTTTGACGCTCGGCTGGGATGATCGTTGGGGAACTTCGATGGAAGTCACAGCCGCAGGCAGCGGCTCCACCGGCACGGTACGCCCGTTCGGACTGGATTGCAGCGGTTTCGTCGATTGGACATTCTACAATGCAACGGATGGCAGCTACTATCCGGGGCGCGGCGGCGGTGCCGCGACACAGCACAGCTATTGCACGAATATCTCATGGAGCGACGCACAGCCGGGCGATTTGGTGTTCTATCCGGACGATTCCCATGTCGGTATCGTCGGCGGTAAGGACGCAGACGGCAATCTCCTGATCGTTCATTGCAGCGGTGGTGCAAACGGTGTTGTTATCACCGGCTCGGCAGGTTTTACGAGCGTGGCTAAACCTGATTGCTTTACGTCCTAACGAATTTCTTGAAAACGGTGCGCTTTTGTTATAAAATAATAAAAAAGCTCCAAATGAGGTGATTGCAGTCCATGAAGATTAGTTGCTGTGATGGTAGAAAATTAACTGCAACGGAGCAAACGGCGATTGATTACATCAACCAAAATACGGAACTAGTTGCAGAATTATCAATTACAGAAATAGCCGAGCGAGCCTTTGTTTCAACCGCTACAGTTTCTCGCGCCATTCGAAAATGTGGATATGAGAATTTAATGGAACTCCGCTATAAAATTGCTTCTCCCGATAAAATGCAGCATAACTTAGCGCAAGTCAATAAAATTCTTGCCAAGTCGTATGAAGAGTGCATTAAGACAATCGATAATATCCGGATACCATCGGTTCTCTCTGCGGCTGAGTACATTCGTAAAGCTAAACGTATTTTTATTGTCGGGTGTGGTGTAACATACCTTGTTGTTCAGGAATTTGAATTTCAACTGCAATGCCAAGGTTTCCATGTCTGGTCAATCTCAGATTCACAGATGCTCAAACAACTTGACAAGTTTGTCTCCGATGAGGATGTCGTATTCGTTTTATCTGTCGCAAACTCTACGCCAGAATTAGCTATAGCCGCCAAACTCAGCAAGCAAAAAGGTGCAAAACTCGTTGTTTGCTGCTGTACCAGCGGAACAGAACTCGAAAAGTTGGCCGATGTGTTCATATTAGGATATTCTACTCTGATTGTTCCAAATCACTTGTATAAGAGCACATCAAGACTAGCACTACACATCATTATGCGGACGATTACTGAATATTTAATTGATTAACAAATAATTACGCAAGGCAAGGTGAGCGCCAGTCCGCGTGTCACCTTGCCTTTTTCTATACCATGCGAGTAAGTAATTACAATAAATATCCATTCGTTCACATCAAATTTAAGCACAATGACGAAATAGAAAATGTTTTCAGACCTCTAAGCCATAATGTGCAAGGAAAAGAAAACAATTTTCAGGTCGGATATGTATAATAAATTGTAGAAATTGATGACGAACATCAAAGCACTATGCATGATGACAATTTGCACCGCAAATTTTCATAAAACAAAAATAAAGGGAGATTAAAAATGAAGAAGATTCTGGTTTTACTTTTAGCAGTAACTATGCTGCTCGGCATGGTTGCTTGCGCACAGAACGCTGAAGCACCCGCTGAAACCAAAGACACGGAAACCACAGCGCCGACTGAAACTACACAGAATAGTGCAACTTCTGATGCAGAAACGAACGAATCCGAAGATAACGCGCAGGCGGCGGGAGACGTATCTGGCAATCTTGTCGTTTACAGCACCATGGGCGATGCGGAGTACGAACTCTTTGTCGGCTCTTTCCTTGAAAAATACCCCAACGTTACGGTTGACTGCGTGAACGGTGGCGCTGGTGAGCTGAAGACTCGTATTGCTGAGGAAGCTGGCAACCCGCAGGGCGATGTGATGCTTGGCGGTCTTGTGTATGTCGATGCACTGACAAAGGGCGACCTGTTTGAAGAGTATGTCTCTCCGAATGATGCCAATATGCCGGAAAGCGTTAAGAACACCACTGGCAAGGTCAGCTGGATCACCACGCAGGTCGTTAACCTGATCATCAACAAAGAGAAGCTTGCTGAGTTCGGTGTTGAAGTCACCGGCTATGAGGATCTCCTTCAGCCGGAACTCAAGGGGCAGATTATTGCTGCCGATCCCACGAGTACTTCTAGTGGCTGGAACAACCTTGCTGCTATGCTGACTGTCATGGGCAACGGAGATGCTTCCAGCGATGCTGGCTGGGATTATGTGACGAAGCTGATTGCAAATTTGGATGGTAAAATCAGCTCTTCTTCGTCCAAGGTTTATAAGAGCGTCTATGAAGGCGAATACCCTGTTGGTATTACCTATGAAGGTCCTTGTGTCACCTATAAGGATGACGGTGTCGGCGACGGAATTGATATTGTCTATATGAAGGAAGGCACTACTGTCACCCCGTTTGGTGCAGCAATCATCAAAGATGCAAAGAATATGGATCTTGCAAAGGTTTTCATCGACTGGATCACCTCTGATGAATGCCAGGGTATGCTTGCCGCATCGGTCCAGCGTGGCGCCAACATGAACATTCCTACCACGAACCCCAACCTGCTTGACGCTTCTGAGATCAAGTTTGTTGACAGCGATCAGGAGTATCTGTCGACCCATCAGGCTGAAATTCAGGAAAAGTGGACGGAGCTGTGGACTGCCGCTTATGGCAGCAACACGGTGGACATTGCCGGATAAGCTGATTTTACGGAGGGAATTATGAGCGTTCAGATCAAGATAGACAATGCCGTAAAGAAATACGGTAATAACGTGATTATTCCCAGCTTGAATTTAACGATCAAGGAGGGTGAATTTTTCACCCTCCTTGGTCCCTCTGGCTGCGGAAAAACGACGCTACTTCGCATGATCGCCGGATTCAATTCGATCGAAGGCGGCGACTTTTATTTTAACGATACGCGCGTGAATGACATGGATCCGGCGAAACGCAACATTGGTATGGTGTTTCAGAACTATGCAATTTTTCCGAACATGACTGTGCGGAAAAATGTTGCGTTCGGTCTGAAAAACCGCAAGCTTGAGCGTACAGAGATCGCGCAGCGCACAGAACGGTTTCTTGATTTAATGAAAATTCAGGAATATGCAGACCGTATGCCAGATCGCCTTTCGGGTGGACAGCAGCAGCGCGTCGCGCTTGCACGTGCGCTTGCGATCGAACCGGATGTGCTGCTGATGGATGAGCCGCTTTCTAATCTAGACGCGAAGCTGCGCTTGGAGATGCGAGAAGTCATTAAGGAAATTCAGAACAAGTTAGGGATCACGACCGTGTATGTGACGCATGACCAGGAAGAAGCTATGGCGGTGTCTGATCGCATTGCGGTTATGAATCACGGTGAAATTCAGCAGATCGGTACGCCAAAAGAATTGTATTTGCGTCCGCAGAACACGTTCGTTGCAAATTTTGTAGGCAGCTCCAATTTTGTTCCTGCAAAAATTTTTACAGACGGAAACCGCCGCGGGGTCACATTTGAAAATGGAACTCGCGTTGACATGGATAATCTGGATGCGTCGGTTGTAAATGGGCAGTCCGTAATTGTCTCTATCCGTCCGGAAGAGTTTGTACTGGCCCCGACCGGCATTGAGGCGACGGTAAAGGACAGCGCCTTCCTCGGAATGAACACGCATTACTTTGCGGAGCTGGCTACCGGCGAGGATGTAATTATTGTGCAGGAGTCCACATTTGCAAACGAGGTGCGTAAGGGGTCTGTGATCCATCTGAATGTAAAGAAAGAAAAAATCAATATCTTTACAGAAGACGGTGCCAGAACGCTGATTTGTTGATAGGTGGCTGCTATGAAGAGGGCAAAAAGAATCGATCCCTGGATCATGGTAAGCGTGGTCATTTTAGCGCTCTACCTATTGTTTTTGATCTACCCGATGTTTAATGTTCTGGGAAGATCTGTTGTAGAAGATGGAAAGCTTACGCTGAAATACTTCATTACATTTTTCTCGCAGGAATACTATATTTCTACGCTTTGGAACAGCTTCAAGGTTTCCATTGCTACGACTGCCGTATCCCTTATTCTTGGCATTCCGCTCGCATACTTTTACAACATCTATGAAATTCACGGGCGAAAGCTGCTCCAGATGGTTATCGTCCTCTGCACGATGTCCGCCCCGTTTATTGGCGCCTACGCATGGATCCTTCTCCTTGGAAATAATGGCGTCATTACAGCTTTCCTGAAAACCGCACTCAATATAAAAATCCCCAGCATTTATGGCTTCAGCGGCATCCTTCTGGCAATGTCTACCCGGCTTTTCCCACTGGCGTTTATGTACGTTTCCAGTGCGATGCAGAATATCGACAATACCTTGCTGGAAGCGTCTGCAAATCTCGGCTGCACCGGCTTCAAGCGTTTCTGGAAGATCGGCATCTCTCTGTGTATGCCTTCCATTCTTGCGGCAGCCTTGATGATTTTCATGCGTGCATTTGCCGACTTCGGCACTCCGCTGATGATTGGCGAAGGCTATCGGACCTTCCCGGTCGAAATCTATAATCAGTTCGTTGGTGAAACTGGAACAAACGAAAATTTTGCGGCTGCGATCAGTGTCATTGCCGTTATCATTACGGCCATCATTTTCCTGATCCAAAAATTTGCCAACAGCAAATTCCAATTCACAATGAATGCGCTGCATCCGATCAGCAGGAAAAAGGCAAAACCGCTTGCAAACGTTCTGATCCATATTTATGCCTATGGTCTCGTCGGAATATCCATGCTCCCGCAGCTATACCTGATTTATACTTCGTTCCGCAACAGCTCCAAATCCGGCATTGCTTTCGTGGATGGCTACTCTCTGATGAATTATGAGAAGGCGTTTGCCCGCATGAACAATACGATCTTCAACACTATCTTCATCGGCGTGACCACGTTGATCGTTATCGTTTTGTTTGCGATACTAATCGCATATCTGGTCGTGCGGCGAAAGAGCTTCCTGAACAATGCCATCGATACGGTATCCATGCTTCCGTATATTATTCCCGGCTCCGTTGTTGGTATTGCGTTGATCGTAAGCTTCAAATCCGGTTGGCTCACCTTAACGGGTACTGCCGCGATCATGATCATTGCAATGTGTATTCGCCGTATCCCATATACGATTCGAAGCAGCGTCGCCACGTTGCAGCAAATTCCGCTTAGTATCGAGGAAGCCGCGATCAGTCTTGGAACCTCAAAGCCGAAAACCTTTTTCCGTATCACCGTGCCGATGATGAGCAGTGGTATTATTGCCGGTGCAATTCTGAGCTGGGTTTCTGTTATTACAGAATTGTCCTCGTCCATTATGCTTTATAGTGTAAAAACAACGACATTGACGATTATGGTCTATGCTTTGGTAAATCGCGGAACTTATGGTCAAGCTGCTGCCGTTGCTTCAATTCTGACGGTACTTACAATCCTTTCCCTTACGCTTTTCAATAAGATTTCAAAATCAGACAATATCACAATGTAAAAGAAGGATGATTATGAGCTTCAAAAATAAAACAGCTGTAATTACTGGCGCTGGGAGTGGTATAGGAAAGTCTCTCGCACAGCGTTTCGCTAAAAACGGTGCAAATGTTGTTATGCTTGACATTCACAAGGATGTGGTTCAAGCTGCCGCAGACGAAATCGTGGCGAACGGCTATAGTGCGATTGCGGTTCCCACCGATGTAACAAACAGAGAAATGGTTTTCCATGCGGCCGATCAAGCTGTTCAGACTTTCGGTGAGATCGATATTTGGGTAAACTGTGCTGGATATTCAAAAATTCTCCCATTTTTGGATTGCACACAGGATATTTGGGATCGCACAATCGCAATCAACCTTACCGGAACATTCTTGGGCTGCCAAGCGGCTGTAACAAAGATGAAAGGCCATGGTGGATCAATTATCAACTTCTCTTCGCAGTCCGGTAAGAAAGGCACTAACAATTATGAAGCATACTGTGCAAGTAAATTCGGCATTCGCGGACTGACGCAGTCTGTTGCTGTTGAATTTGCTTCGGAAAAAATTCGCTGCAATGCAATTTGCCCCAGCGTCGTTCAGACACCGATGTGGGACGCACAGTTGTCTGATTATGCAAAAAAACGGCATATTGCTGACAGCGATGTAATGCCGCGCTTTATCCATAACACTCCGCTTGGACGCCTTTGCGAATATGATGATATTTGGAATCTTGTAGAGTTCCTGTCCAGCGATTTGTCTTCGTATATGACTGGCCAGTCGTTGAACCTGACTGGCGGCGCGTGTATGGACTAAGCGTATATTTTCCAAATAAACAATCGAACTCTGTGAGGAACTGGCAGCTAACAGAATAGTACGTTAGCTGCCAGTCTTTATATGAAAAGAAAGCAAACTGAGCGATATACTGCGGCGCATATGAACGCTTCGATCACCAGAGCAGAGTTTGTCCACATCTTCCACGGCGCGGAAAGCACCTACAAAGCGATCAATCAGGTCGCGGACGATGCGATCCCCGACGTGAAGAGCGGCGATGCGTTTGCGTCCGATATCTACGAGTTCTACCGCGCGGGTATCCTGACGGGTTCCGACGCGAAGGGCACGTTCCATCCGGCAAGCAGCATCAAGCGCAGCGAGGTTGCGACCATCCTGCTCAGAATGTTTGAAACCTCCGCGAGAAAAAGTATTTCCCTGAGCTAAATACGCTCCACATTCTGCGGCGGCAGCCAGACAGTCCAATCTGGCTGTTGCCGTTTCCGTTTTTCAGGTTTCTTATATAAGCAAAAAGTTCTCAAAAGAAAGCGCCGCTCCTCTCGTATAACAGGAGAGGAGCGGCGCTTTTTGCTATTTTCAGGCCGCATAACCATCGCAGACCATAGGCTGTATTTCTGATTGAGCAGATGATACATCCACACCGATTTGACCGTCAAAGTTTGTCCAAGTGGGTCAAAGTTTGGCAGAAAACCTGAAAAGTGCGAAAAAATGTATTATGATTAGATCAGCTCGAACGGGAAAGGAATGTATAACATGAAGGATGTTCAGAACGCTATATACTCCATCGTCGAGACACGCGGAAAAGAGTGTTACTGCATTTTATGCCATGCAATCGACATCGCAATCGAGCACCAGCCGACCATGCCGAAGATGCAGACAATCTGCAACGAGGTTCGTATCCGAACGGGAAAGAAAACGAATGGAGCTGTTTCGCGGGCATTGAACCGCGCAGCCAAGGATATTTGGCAGAATGGCCGCAGACGGGAACTACGGGCCTACTGGATCGAAGAACCGCCGACTGCGAAAGAATTGATTTCCCTGATTTCCGCAAAGCTGTGGGGCGACCGTCAGGGATAGGTTCCTTCTGAATAACATTTGAGTCCGAATATGTCGAATTGCGTCTCATGGTGAGACGCGATTCATCCGCGATTTGAAGCCTATGAATTATGCGGCACGACGCCTATCATAAGACGGACGGTCTGCCCAGTCTGCACGGCAGCCCTCCGTCGCTTCAAAAATTGTGTCCCGATTCGGGCCGCATTACCGCACAGAACCCGTCCCAACTTGGGACAGATTTCTGATCGTCATTCTGGAAAAGCGCATTATGTTCAATACGCTTTTGCGGGCTGACGATCCCGCTGACAACTGAATAGGGTCAACAGATACGTTTTGTATGTGCGAGCCTATGGGTGCGCGGGGATGCGCGGAATGGGAGGTGATACCGATTCTGGCGCGGAGCGATAAACGCCTACACTGAGAGCGATTCATGGCTGGATCGTGCGACGACCGCATACAAAAGACAATGATACTTGCGTTAGCCATACGTCACAGAATGGAACGCCCCGCCATGAGCATGGAGGGAGGTGCAACACCTATGGAGCAGTTTGCCGCTGCCGTCTGTCTGACCTATGAGAAAAAATGAAAACTAATTCGTGAGGAGGCGATTTGTTTGCAGCCTGACGTATGTGAAATTCTTCATGTGGACAAAGCAAACCGTACACTTTATCTGAATGTCAACGGCTGTATGGTCACAGCAATTTGTGCAGAGCAGCGTGATGACGAGCTTTGCCGACAAATGAAATCTATTCTCTTAAAGTCCCTATCTTCCGCGACTGTTTGTGTCGAGAAATTTGACAAAAATGATGATATATGAGATAATATTGTTAGGAATATCCGGTATTGCACATTGAAAATCGAATATTTCAGATATGTCAATTCATCATATATCTTCGTCAGATTTCAGAAAGGATGGATTGACTATGAATCAGACAAATTATCTCCAAAGTTATATCTTCGACAAACAAACTGGATGGCGGATTGATCTTCCATCTTATATTGCCCCCGGTACGCGTGTCCTTTGCCTTTATCGTGTTTCAACCGGAAAGCAACTATACCATAACGAGCAGAATCAAGCAGATATTCCGATGCAGCGAATCCGTTGTCGGGACTTTGCAGAACAGCAAGGCTGGACAGTGGTATGCGAGCTGCAAGAGGAGGGCGTTTCCGGCCATAAGGTCAGAGCAGAAAAACGTGACAAAATCCAGACGATCAAGAGCTACGCACTGGAACACAAATTTGATATTCTGCTTGTATTCATGTTTGACCGTATCGGACGAATCTCCGATGAAACGCCATTCGTTGTAGAATGGTTTGCACAGCACGACATTCGCATCTGGAGCGCTGTTGAGGGTGAGCAGAAATTTGAAAGCCATGTGGACAAACTGACCAACTATATCCGCTACTGGCAGGCAGATGGTGAAAGCCGGAAAACCGCAGAGTGCGTAGCAAACAGTATGGCAATTCTGACTTCCGAGGGGTGCTACACCGGCGGCGGTCTGGCTTACGGCTATAAATACATCCGAACTGGGCGCACCAACAAACGCAAACAGGAAGTTAATGATCTTGCCATTCGTGAAGATGAAGCCGAGGTTGTACGAATCATGTTTACAAAGGCACGTTATGAGGGATATGGTTCTCAGCGAGTCGCAAACTACTTAACAAAAAACGGCATTAAAAATCGTGAGGGAAAGAACTGGCATCCATCCACGATTAAAGCAATTCTACGCAATCCGCTTTACATCGGCATTATGCGCAGCGGCGCAACACGCTCGCCTGTGCAAGAGCATCTTCGCATTATTGATGATGAAACATTCTATGTGGTGCAAGCAAATCTGGATGCCCGCGCAAATATGTATGCGAACAAGCCGCATACGCCGGTCGCTACTTGCAGTAACGCACTTTTGTCCGGCTTTATTTTCTGTGGTCACTGTGGCGCTCGACTTTGTGTGACTACCAGTGGAAAAGGCCGGCCCCGAAAAGACGGCTCCGACCCAACAAGAACGCGGTACACCTGCCAAACAAAAAGCCGCACGCATGGCGACTGTGACGGTCAGACAGGCTATACAGTCAGAAAACTGGACGCCATGATTGATACTATTCTACATGGTATTTTTGCCAGAATCGGCAGTATGCGCCGTGAAGATGCGATCCGCGCGTGTTATTCTGGAAACCATGACGCGCAGCAAACTATTTTCCAAAAGGTCAAACGCGACTACGAAAAGGCCGAGCAAAATCTGCAAACACTGAAAGATGAAGTTGTAAAATCTCTTACTGGTGAAAGTGCATTTGAACCAAATATTCTGGATATGGCAATTCGTGGTCAAGAAGAAAAATGCGCAGAGCTGAGACGCGCAATGGCACACGCCGAGGAAGAAGCAGCAAAGAGTCAAGCCACAGCGGAGCACATTGCCAAACAGTATGATGAGATTCTGGAATGGGCACAGCTCTATGATAATTGCAACATTTCAATGAAAAAAGTGATTGTTGCAAATATGATTGACCGCGTGGATGTTTTCCGGGATTACCAACTTACAATCAGGCTAAACATCACAATCGAGCAGTTTTTGATTAGTTTAGAGAATGTTGCATAACACGTCAGATTCCTTGTTGTGGGGGTACACACGCCGTATTCTCGCAATGGGGGCATAGAAGATCACTACTTGGAGAGCGCATGACTGGCAGTCATGAGGTCAGCGGTTCGATCCCGCTTATCTCCACCAAATAATTTAGACTGGAAATCGAATGATTTCCAGTCTTTTTCTACGCTTTTACGATTTTTTATCATCAAAACAGACAATCTGCCCAGTGTGCTGATTTTCTGCATTTTTTGAAAAACCCGCACCAAAACCCACACGGGGCAAAAACAGCGCAGGAAAAACATTGTTCTCCTGCGCTGTTTTTGCGTCTATTGTTATTACTCCTTCACCTTGAATCCGCTTTCCGTCAGAGACTTTGCCAGTGCCTCCCGCACAAGCCCGGTTCCGATTGCAAGTTCCTGCGCTTTCTGATGGAACGGGCGTGCCTGCTTTGTTTTGTAAATCGCCGACTTTTTCCATTGATAGCCCTTGCCGCTTTCCACGACCGGCGCGATCAGCCGTCCGCTGTCCCGGTCCCGGCTCCTGTCCTGCACCTCCAGCGTCATGGTTGACGGGTCATATTTTGCTTCCATCACGTTCCAGTCCTGCAAGCCGCCGGGTTCGCCGGTGTCATCCCGTCGGATATACGGATGATCTTCACTGCGCTTATAAACCTTCTCGCTGTAGACCTCGGACTCAACCGCTGATGCAATCGCCGCGCGGACAGCATCGGCTACGTCGCCTTCCATTGCCCTTCCGATTGCATCGTCCAGGCGTCGGTTAAAATCCCGGACAAAATCTTCGATTGCCATAAAAAACTCCTTATAAAAGCAGAAGCCCGGCACAGTGCCGGACTCCTGCGGTTTCCGCCCGACTTTTCGGGGGTATTTGAATTTTTCGTTCAATACGAGTCCCGCTCTTTCAGAGTTCGTACCGTTCCCCGTCCTGCACCGTACAGAGCGTTGCGCGGTTCAGAAACGTCTGGCTCAGCGCTTCCCGTGCCACCGTCTGATTTGCGGCCCGTACCCGAACCGTTGTCCGTGTACCGTCTTCATTTTCCCGTGAAAATGTGTAGATCGCCGTTTTTGCAGTCTGCTGCCGGGCCTGCGCCGCAATCTCCGTCCGGTGCAGCTCTGCTTCCTGTTTCAGCTCGAACCATGCAGGCGGCTGTCCGTCGTCTTCGTCTCCGGGCTTCCAGCTTTCCGGAAGGCCCAAATACCCGGCATCGTGCAGCATATTGAGTGTGATCCGGAGCATTTCGCCTGCCTGCGCGTTGAATGAGCCGTCCCATTCAAGCCGTTTTTTAAAATTCGTCTTCCAAATGAAGTGTTTTCTTTGCCCGCCGATGTCCAGTCTGGCAACGGCAAGGTAGTGCCATGGCATATGGTTGAACGCGATGCAGACCGGCGTGGATTTCTCCAGCATATCATGTGTGACCAGCATCTGCGCCCTCCGCTTTTTCAAAGCCGTTTCTTGCGGCAATCTGCTGGCCGCAGCGATGAGAGAATTTACACATTATTGCACACCCCATCTCTGAAAAAGTTCGCCGAGCGTGTTTCCGCATTCTGATGCACCCAGCCCAATTTTCTTGAGCAGCGCTTTGATATCATCTGGGACAGGCCCGTAAATCTTTCGCCCGTATGTGCCGTCATATGTGCCGTCATTCTCTGCCGTTGCAGGCGTGACCCCGTTCCGCCGGAGAAATGCGTCAATATCGCTCTCTGCGGCCTCCCGGTGTCTATACCGGACGTTGTTAAACGGCGCATAGAATTCGCTGGGGGCCAGGTTCTTCGCTTTGAGTTCGGCCGTTTTTTTTGCTTCTTCGACGGCCCAATGAAATTCCGACTCATTCGGGCAGAGGACGTTAATCCACAGAATCGTATCAAGGCCGGGAAGCTCAGGCCGCTCAATCATGAATGCCGGACTTGCGCTGAGCGGGTAAGAGGTGCCGCCCTTGACAAAATAGCCGCACATCGACGCGTTGCCGATGTAAGCGCAGGCCCGCGCCTTGTCTGCCTCGTCTTTCCATTTTTGCCATGTCGGGAAGCGCTTTGCATCCACATAAATCCGCATGACCTTCCCCGCAGAGATTCCGTCCTCTGCCACGTCAAAGTATGGCTCGTCACCGGATTTTCCCTTGAATTTGTCTCTCCAGAAGCTCAAACAATAGACTGATTCACCTGGTTTTCTCATTTACATTTTCCTTTCCGCCGCTTGCTGCGGCCTGCATTTGATCGAATTTCAGTAGCCAATAGCGGTCACGGCTCTCTTTTTCCCGCTCGCGCATTTCCTGACTGTTTCGGCGGCGTTTTCGCGCATAGTCCCGCATGTACGCCGCACGGGCAGCCCGTATTTTTTCCGAATCGTTCAAGAAGCAATCCTCCCGTCAAAAAATGTTGCAGGGTGCGGCCAACAAAGCATAAAGAAAAAGCGCCGGTTTGATACATTCCCAAAAGGAAATCGCACCAAACCAGCGCATATGCTTCTCTATTCCGCTGACCGCACCCCACCCTTTGTTAGCCGGTCTGGTCCGGCGCTGGGGGTGAGTGAAATATTTGAAAAGGCGTTCCGCCTTATTTTTATTATACCACAAAGGCAGTCAAAAGTAAATAATAAACATCAAACAAATTTTCGTATTTCATACTTGGTCCTTAAAGCTTGCCCTCTTTCCGCAGCTTCTCCTTCAGGATCGGAATGACAGCTTCGTAATATCGGAACGTTTTCACGATCTTTGTTGAATGCGCCGCTACATCCAACACCCATTCACCATATTCAGGCTGTTTCAGGTCATATTGGTTTGCGATCCGTCCGACGAGATTCGATGTGATCCCGATTTTCTTGCCGATTTCTCCTGCCGTACACAGATCATAGGGCGACTTCGGAGGAGGGATAATCTCGCTGCCGCAGATAAGCTTTGCAGCGCAGGCATTCAGCGTCTGCTCAAACGGCCCGCCCTGATATTGCTGTGCCATCTCACGCAGCAGCTGCGCTTTCTGAAGCTTACAGTTTTCCATGCGAAGCATAATTTCCGCCTGCGCCGTGTCTGTCTGCTTTCGCATGGCATCGAAGGCACAAACATATCTGGCAGAAAACTGGACGCCCTTTTTTCCGGTCATTCGGCTTGCTATAAAATCACAACCCTTGCGTGTTAGAAGATAGCATGGAAGCGTTCGGCCTGTTGAATCTTTGTAGTTGGATTCGATGAAGAAATCACCCAGCCCAAAGTTGGGCTCAGTGGTATTCTTGAGAATTTCAGTGTATCCTCGAATGTCCCTGATAAGATGCCGATGATCCTTTCCAATCATTTCTGCGACTTCACGGCTGTCTATAACATCGACGCTGTTATGATTGATTACTTGTAATTCCTCCATTGCGTTTGCTCCTTTTCCTGCGTCCTCTGGTTTTTCTGGTTCATTCCGCAGCAAACCACTGCTGGATCTCTGCTGCTCCAATGTCAACTGCCTGAAATGCCCGTCTGATCCATGCGTAGCCCATGTCGGTCGTCGGCTGGCGCATGAGGGTGTTGTAGAGTTCTGACGCATTGCCTCCATAGCGCTTGGATGCAAGGTGCCGGCAGAAGGCCATGCAGACATGGTTTCCCTTCGCTTTGTGATCCTCCCGTGCGGCGGCATACGCAAGACAGATCGCCTCGCAGGCCGTGATGCAGCCCTCCGGCCGCTGCTTTTCCCGGATCGTCAGCCACGGGCCTGTTTTGCTGCTGTTCTCCCGCAGAAGCTTCGCACTCAGAAAATCGGTCTGCCGCTCTGCCATCGCCGCCTCGCGGCTCACCAGCAGCACATCGGGCAACAGATAATTTGTCCCGCGCTCCTTGTTTACGGCCTCCAGCGTGAACTGTGCGCCGCCAAGCGCGTCATACAGGCTGAACGGCTCATCTGCCATTGTGGAATCGACGATGCCGTCAATGACGATATGCACCTGATATCCGCGCCCGTGCTTCTGATTCGCTTCGATATAAAGATGCGTGTCCTGATTCATAAAATCCCTCCGTTTTTAATTTTGTGTTGGTTTCTGTTCTGATTTTGTTTCTACACCAAAAATGCTTTTTGTCCCAGAATCGAAAAAATGGCTGCGGGGAATTTTCCCCTCAATCCGTGACAATCGACGTTTCTACATCCAGTTCCACAACGACCTTTCCGTCATGTACGTCCGGGTAGATCGTCTTTACACGATATTTCCCAATACCGGCGAGAATGGCCGGGTTGCCAAGATCGACTTTCGACGCGTATCCATCAATGCCAAGAATCCAGCCGTCAACGTTCTGGCTGTGCTCGAAAATTTCTTTGATCGTCATGTTTAAAACCTCCATCCTGATTTTCTGAACCGCCGGACAATGTCCAGCGCTTTGATCTTGTGTTCTTTTGTCGGGCCGTTCAGGGCTCTCGTTTCGGCCTTCTCCCGTTCTGCGTCCGTGCATCTGCGAAGCAGCAAATGCCGGAACAGCACCTCCGTCGATTCCTTCTTATTTTCCATGGTTGTTTCCCTCTCTATGTCAACTAGTCGAAAGTCCCCGTCGGAAAATCAGAGTCCGGATTGCACCCATGCGTTCCAGATGTCCGAAACCTCTTCACCGCGCTCCAGACGCTCCATGCAGAAGAGCATGAATTTTCTAAAGCGGTCAAGATCTTTGACCTCGTGCAGGATTTCCTTGAATTCTTTCAGTTCCTTGTTTTCCATATTATTCATCCTTTCTATTATGCGCTTGCCAGAAGGCGGGCGCGATTTCTGATGTTGTTGATCCGGCGCTGGACTGCCGATTTGCTCATACCCAGCGCGGCGGCGATTTCCCGGACCGTCAGACCCTCGGCCATGCGTCCGGCAATGCTGCGGTCTTCATCCGATTGCAGAAGCCGGGCGAGAAGATCCCGCTGCACGGCGTTTTCTTCCGGGTCTGGGGCGGGCAGAACATGAACGGCGTTCATATCAAAAAGATCCGTCATTTCGCCGTCTTCCATGGTCAGGCTGGCCGTGGCGCTGAAATAGCGCTTTTCTCTGCGGGCGATGGTATTTGCGGCCTGCGCACAGGCGCTGTACAAGATCAGGTTAAGCGGGCGCGGTTCGTCGGCCCGCTCGTTGCGTTCCAGCGCTGCGCCCATTCTGAGCCATGCTTCCGCCGCGACGGTCATTGCATCGTCCTGCGTCTGTATCCACTCCGCACCACGCTTGCTGCCGCTCCTGCGGACTGTCCACGCCATTTTCTGCAAGGCGGTATTGTTCCTCGTCGCTCATGCCGCGCCACGCAGCGCTGACGCTGGCGGCTGTTGTGATCTTCTCCATAGTCAATTCCTTTCCGGCTCACAAGCCTGTCCGATGTGCGGGCGGGAAGTCCCGCCCGCGTTCTTCTCTTACGCCACGATAAACCGGCGGCTTGTGGTGGACTTGGTGAAGCGCTCGGCCAATTCCGGCATGGCTTTCTTGAACGCCGTGCTGTCGAACCGGCTGCTCGTCACGGTCTTCCATGTGATCTTGTAATCCGCACCCGTCAGCGTGTCGGCGTCGATGGCAGTCATGTGCGCCTTGATCGCATCCTGAATGCTCTCGATTTCGGCAGTCAATTCGTCGGCCATGCGGCGCAGTTCTCGAAGCTCGTTGACCTTGCTCTGAATTTCTGTGTTGCTCATTTGTAAAGCCCCTTTCCTTTTTCGGCGGGCTGTGCTATACTGCAAGCAGCCCTTTTCGGCTGCGCTTCCGGCTTGCTTTCCACGGCCTCCGGGAGCGCTTTTTCTTTGTCTTGGGGAACTCCGGCGGCTGGGGGCTTTCAACTGATCTCGTGAGCCTTGCTGCACTTTGCTGTTCCTTCCCAACTCTTATAGACGTTCTTCACCCATCTTCTGCCGGTGTCTAAACTGTTTTCGTTTGTTCCCCTTGACTGGCTTTATTGTATCACTGAATTCTAGTGATGTCTATTGTCAATATCACTAAAAATAAGTGAAATTATTCATCAATCTTATCACTTGTATTTAGTGACATCATGAGGTATAATAAGGATAATGGAAAAGGGGCGTTATATAGCAGTCCCCGAAGGGAGGGCACTATCATGCCAATAGCTTATAAGATTGACGTGCTCGCTGCACTCAAGGACGCTGGATACTCACAGAATCGCATTCGCAACGAGAAATTGATCGGCCAATCGTACTTGACGCAGCTTCGCCATGGTGAGTTGGTTTCATGGAAGACAATCGAAACCATTTGTCAGTTACTCCACTGTCAGCCAGGGGATATACTGGAATACGAAGAAAAAAAGGACGGTGAAGCGTGATGAAAGTCTATACCATCATCGGCGGCGTAAACGGTACGGGAAAGAGCAGTCTGACCGGCGTTTTGCGGGCGCAGCGCAATGATCTGGGCGTGATCGTGGACGTTGACCGCATCACGGCGCTTGCAGGCGTCAGCCCGCTTGAGGGCGGCAAAATGGCGATCCGGCGCATTGACGATTGCCTGGACAAAGGCATTTCCTTTACGCAGGAATCCACGCTGTCCGGCTTCCGCACGGCGCAGACAGCAGCCAGAGCCAAGCGGGACGGCTATACCGTCCGGCTGTTCTATGTCGGCCTTGACACGCCGGAGGAAAGCCTTGCACGCATCGCGAACCGTGTGAAGCGCGGCGGGCATAACATCGGGACAGAAGACGTCCTGCGCCGTTTTGCAGGCCGCTGGGAGGCCGTGTCGAAGGTGCTGCCGTTCTGCGACGAGGCACATTTTTTTGACAACGACAACGGCTTTGTCGAGGTCGCAGAGTACAGAAACGGCGAGTTGCTGCTTGTCGGCGATCTTCGCCCTGCGTGGGTGCTGGAATTGCAGCGGTATCTTCTCCGCGCCGAAAGCGCAAAGGAAGGTGACGCAGAATGACCTACACTGACCGATACCACCTGACACCGGAGCAGAGCCGCTTTTTAGCCAAGAAGAAGTGGGATGAAAACGTCTACTGCGGCATGAAGATGGAAAACCGCGCCGTCACATTCCCACAGACAAAGACCATTCTGGAAGGCGTCAACGTCCCCGGCGTACAGATCGACGATATTCAGGCCATTCTCAACATGCGCGACGCTTGGCGCTTCCTGATTGGCTCGATTGACGAAGATGTGACCTTGGAGTATGTCTGCAAGCTCAACGGCTTCATCGCCCGCAACGAGGCTCTGGAGTGGGGCAAGCTGCGCACGGGAAGCGTGGCCATCTCCGGTACGGACTACACGCCGCCTGTGCCGCAGGAAGCGACTGTCCGGGCAGAGTTGGCCGCGATCCTTGCTGCCGATACTTCGGCAACAGAAAAGGCGCTGACGACCTTCTGCTGGGGTACGCGCGGACAGCTTTTCTGGGACGGCAACAAGCGCACCAGCCTGACACTGGCAAACAAAATCCTGCTGCAAGCCGGAGCGGGCGTTCTGACCATCCGGGATCAAAACATGGAGCAATTCAACGAAGCACTGCTGAACTACTACGACACCGCCGAGGCCGAGCCGCTGAAAGCGTTTCTGTATGAGAATGCGATACAGGGGTTGGAACTCCATTCATAAAAAAGACCGTGAGAGGCCTGCAATGGGCTTTCTCACGGTTTTTCTTTTATAGCAGGTGGTTTTTGCCGGCCGTTTCGTCCTTCTGTCTACCAGAGACGGCGCAGGCAGAGAGCATCAGCCCGTCACCGGTCAGCGCATAAACGCCAGGCAGCGCAGAAACAGGCGAGGGGTGGTTTTACAAACCTGAATGAAAAAATAGTTTCAGAACCCTATGGAGCACATCTCCAGCCGTAGATGTTCCGCCTATCATTCCTCCCACAGTCCGCAGACCGTACACTTGATGCGCAGCCTGCCGCCTGCATTAGACAGTGATACGCTGTCGCTGAGTTCCATGAGCATGGAAAAATGTTTCCGCACATATTCGTTCAGCACCACAACGGGAAGCGGCACGTCGAGTATCAGGCAGGCGCTGCGGCGTGTTTCCGACGGCTCCTGAATGTCCAGGTTTCCGTGCGTATAGTGCATGAGCGCGCCGGCATGGCCGCGCAGCCGGTCGAATCGCAGCCGCTTGTCCTTGCTGGGGACTGTGCCGTGAAAATCGTCTTCAGGCTCGCCGAGAATCAGGCTGATAATGTCTTGTTCGTTCATGTAAAAAACTCCTTTACGTTCTTCTCTGTCTATTGTTCTACCGCATTTTCGGGTTTGTCCCGCCTGCGTCATAATTTCGTGGCTGAATCTTCAGCCGTGAAACAGGGTGCGTCAGATTCGCCGCAGGGGTCTGTCCAGTTTTGGACACATCTGAAAAAACTTTCGCTCAAAATTGAGCACATCTCCCCAATTCTGGGGAGGTATCCTCAAAAGTGAGGAAACGCCTCTTTTGCTGTCCAATTTACGGTTGCTTTGTCTTCGTACGAAAGGCGTACGAAGTGAGGCTGCACAATTTTGCATAGACCTCACCAGAACAGGGGTGTCCCCCAAATTGGGGATACCCCCCATTTCACAAACCTGAGTAGAAAAAATCAAATCGCCCAAAGAGTTTCCCAAAAAATTTTATAAACTGCATTTTGAAACCGAAAACGCAGGAATTCTTGCATAAACCAGAGCAAAATATTATAATTACTCACAGGAAGGAGATGGTTTTGTGCCATATATCGCATATCTGCCGAACAGCAGAGTCACGCTTCTGGATCTCGACGAGGTGGCAGAGGTTCTGAATGTCTCACGAAAAACCGCGTACCGATACTGCAAGAGCGGAAAACTCCCGTCCAACAGTGTCAGCGGGCAGGTCATGGTTTCCGAAGAAACGCTGCTTGCCTTCCTGCATGGCGCAAAGCCGCAGAAATCTGCGGCCCGCACCGGCCAATATGCTGCCCGTGGGCAGAAGCTGGAACCGCCCCAATTTGCAGAGTTTCCGTCAGACGATCTGACCGGAGTACGCCGAATCGAAGGATATTGATGAGTTTTACGCAGAAATGCGTGTTTTTTCAGTATCTGCCCCGGACAGCATAAGCCTAATTTTTACCAAATTCATGGATATCGGGGGGCTTTCATGCTGGAAAGCGTGTGAAAATGAGGTGAAGGGGGATGTGCTCTGCGTCCGGCCATGTTCTGCAAATGCCTTTGTGGCCGCCTACGCGCCGTTCTGAGCGGTTTTTATCCACTCGGCGTAGGAATGTCATGCAAGCGGCATATTTCTGTATGGAAGCCCACGGAAGGCTCACAGGGCAACTGTCCGAAATTCGGACGGTTGTATGCGTCTGCGGTAAAACGCAGTAGACCGAAAAGGGGTCGGTAAAATGCTGCCTCCATGGTCTGTCCAAAAAACAGACGGACCGCCAAGCACCATTTCCCCCACTTGTGGGGGAAACGGAACCTGCTCTTTTTTGAGCGGGTTCCCAACGCTTCGAGAAAGACTTTCGTGGTTTTTCCAGCGTTTTACTCATTTTTGAGTAATGGACAATTTTGTCCATTAGCCCTATACGGCAAAGCACAGTAAGGTGGGTATGTTTGTAACACGCCCCGTGCCGCACGACTTTCAACCCGTACCTTTTTGACCGAGTTGGAATTATATTAAATCCAGATTTGGATTCAGCGACCCGTCAACCAGCGCAAAATTGCGCTCAATGAAATTAACGAACGGAATTTTCCGTTGGCTGCTGTTCCTATAACCAAGCAGACGTTTTTCGTCGCGTTGGTCTGCACGTCCGAAATCCGGACGCGCTGTTTTCATCCTTTGAACGCCGTCCGAAATCCAGACAGCGAGACCAAAGTTGGATTCGTTGGCAAACCGCTAGTGAGTGAACGCAAAGATCGTATTTCCTGACCGTTGGCCGTTGGTTTCATTGTAGTCAGACGGGGGAACGATTCGTTACACCGCCCCATAGATATAATAAAAAAGGAACGCCTCAGGAAGAACGTTCCTTTCTTGTTTTCCGCTTACAAACGAAGAGCTTCCCGCAAGGCAGCTTCTTCTGCTGCATCCAGCTTTATGCCTTTGCAGGGTGTTTCCGTCCCATCGACCTCTTGGAACCACTTACGAATGTCCAGCACGGAATCAGGACTATTATCCCAGCGGATGCGTCTCACTTTTCTTTTCGAGCGGCCTGTCCCTGAAAGTGTGGCGATTTCCTCAACGATTTCATAAATGCGGTTGCTCATTCCAAATTCCTCCTAAAATAAATGACTTTTGCTCAAATCTGTGTGAAAGTGCGTATGTGCTATTCCGGCCGCAGGGCCATATCATTTTGTTGCCGGAAATCCATGTTTCCGAACGGCCGACGAAATTCGTCGGCCCTATCGATTGTCTTAATCTCCAAAGCAGTTTCCTGCCATTGACCGTGTATGGATGGCCTGTCCATCAAGCAGAACGTCGATTCTGCACCCACAGTCTTCGCAAGTGATTTCGATATTTGCCTGGCTGGATGCCACGGCGACGGATCGTCCCTTCTTCCGGATGGTCAGGCTGCGTCCATCGTACCCGGCGAGAATGTTTCCGCAGGGGCAACGAAGAAGTTGGTTCTTTCTCTGTTCCATCGTATCATTTCCTCCTCATTGTTTCCGCTTTAAGACCTTGAATAGACTCAATGAACCTCGGCTCGTCTGCCTGCAACGACTCGTTTGGGTCCCTCGCCTCACCGCAGACGTCCGCGCAGACGTCCCGGAAAACCACTCCACCGGCGTGCAACTGCTTGACGAGATTGTCGCAGGCCTCTCGACCGCTGCGGTCGCTGTCGAGGCACAGCAGGAGCGGGTGATTCGTCGGCCGTTCCCGCAGCGCATTCAACAGGAGCCGACCATTGGCGGCGCTATTGAGCGCAACCGCACTGCCGCCTGCCTCGATAACAGACAGTGCATCGAATGCGCCCTCGGTGACAAAGACCGGTTCATCGCCGGGCGCATAGAGGGCCTGCCGGTTGAAGAGAGTGGGCGAGACGCCCAGGCTATTCATCGTCCGGCACCCCGGTTGTGCATCCGGGTCGATACTGCGTGCGACGTAGTGGAAACAGTTTGTCGGGATGGTAATTCGCGGGCAGCAGCGGTGACTTCCTGCCGGGTCTGCTTTGGGGCCGAAGCCAAGGCCATAAGTCTCTGCCGTCTTGATATTGATTCCACGAGCAGATAGGAAGGAAACAGCGGCAGGGTCATGCAGTCTGGCACGACACGCCGCGAAGTAATCAGACATATCCTTCGGTGCAGAGCCGGACTGCACGGGAGACGGAGCGGGTGGACACTTCCGAGCGGGCTTTGTGCTGTGCGGCTCGACCGACGTACCAAGCTGTTCCGCCAGCGCCCAAAGCGCTACGTTAAAATCGACACCATGTTCCAGTTCATAGATTGTAAAGATGTCACCCAAAGTCTTACACCTGTGACAGTGCCAACGCTGTGTGTCTGGATAATATTTGACCGCACCGGTTTTGTGCTGCCTGCTCCCACTGCCGCACGACGGGCAGATATACAGCGAGCACCCGCTCGATTTGCGCAGGTAGTCTCGGCAGTCAAAGTGCTGGCGAATCTCTTCTTTGAGGGTCATTCTGTCCATAACTCTCTCTCCCTTATTTGGAGTTAACGTAGTTGGTGCTGTAGTTGGGGATGGTGCTGTAGTTGGATACCGAACGACATCACGCGGTATCGGGCATTATCATTCGATGTCGTTCGATGTCAGACATATTGGTCCACTGCTCAAAAGTGATTTTCGGAAGCTCTTGTTTTTTGAGTTCTCGCACAAAGGCTGCGTAAGCGTTCTTCTGTGTTTTCTCCGCGTACCGTTCAGAATCCCGGTCAAGCCGCGGCTTAATAAAATCCCAAGCAACCCCCATTTTGCCGTCAAAGTCTGGCACGATGCCGTGCTCACCATAATCCAGAATTGCCTCAAACAACTGTCCCTTCTCGCCGTCGTTCAAGCGGATTAAACACGGTCTCACCTCAAAGTACAGCATCACGCCCGGCTGACTTCCCATCTGCATCCCCTCCTATTCCTAACTGCTCCAGCAACCCTGGCACATTGATGAAGTATGTCCGCCCGGAGCGAACGCAGGGGATGCTTCCATCCCGGCAGCCCTTCCGCAAGAAAAACGAGCTAAGCCCGGTTGTCCTGACGGCGTCCTCGATCTTCTGAAAGGGTGGACTCACAGATGGGGTGTGCTCAATGCTCCGCATCGTCCGTTTCCGCCTCCTTTGCAAGCTGCTCGATGATCCCGAACATCTGCTGTTTTTCTTTCTCCGGCAGTTCTCGGCGTAGTTTCCGGGTCATTGTGGGTTCGCTGATGTGAAGAACGTCAGCAATCGCCCAGAGTGGAACACCCGCATCTCTTGCCGCATTTCTCAAATCCTGATTCGCTGTGTTTTTCATATTTTCTCCTTGACAATCGACATAAAATTCACTATGATGAGTGTGACGATTACACTTAATATTTTACTTGTGCTACCAAGTGCTTTCAAGTAAATAAAAAGAAAATTTTTATACTTGCAAAGTTTATATGGTGAATTTATTTTCACCATATCGACATGGAGAATATATGAAATTCGATTGCAAGAAAACATCAATACGCCTAAAGCGACTCCGGGAATCAAAAAAGCTATCGCATGATAAATTGTCTGATGAGATTGAAGACCGCTACGGCGTACACATCGACAAAAAGACGCTCATAAATTATGAAAAGGCTGAAACACTCAGTTCAACGCCAGACGCAGTAAAAGGAATGAATATTACCCGCTTGACTGCTCTTGCTGACTATTATGGAGTATCAACCGATTATCTGCTTGGAGTCTCGGACTGTCCCAGCATCCGTAAAGATGTCAAGGTCATTCAAAAAACGCTCGGCATTTCCCCAAAGGCAACCGAGAACCTCATCTCCATTGTTGAATCAGCTCGGACGAGGGCGTTGCCATTCCCAGCGAGAGCGCAGAAGCGGAATTGGACGCTTGTTCAGGCGATGAACGTTCTGTTTGAGTCAGATGATCTATTGCAAATTATTGAAAGCATTGCAAATCTAACGGATGCGGCAAATGCTTTGCGAGACTATGAGCAATATAGCGCCAATGATTTTCTGGAGGATGACCTTGAACACGCGGAAGATCGACTTGACTATATTGACCATTGCTATCGCGTTGCCAGGCTGGACGTAAGCGAAGCAATCCTAAACTGCATGGATAATCGGATATTGGGAAAGCGCGAAGAAATACAGATATATACTGCCGCGCGTAAAACCATCGAATCTGCTTTGCAGATGAATGAGCAGCTAGGCAAAATTCAAGAGGCTGAATTGATGGAAAAATACGAAAATGAAGAAAAAGAATGGCTAGATTATCTGGAAAGTGAGGGGCTTGACGAAGGCTATGGCAGCGACGAGACTGAAGACAACTAAAGATGGCCGCGCATATTATGAGATCCGCTACCGTACCAGCCGGGAAGCCTCTGAATTGTCTACGCGCTGGTATGTTCCTTCCGGTTGGAGTGAAAAGGCGATCCAGTGGGAATTGGCGAAACAGGCCGCAGAGTTTGAACGTCAGTGCAGAGCGGGTCTGGTTATTTCACACAGAGAGAAAAAAGAAATCGCCGCACAGGAGGCGGCGAGGCAGGCGGCAGAAGCGGCTAAAATCGTGACTGTGAAACAATACGGCGAGCGGGTCTTTATGCCGGGCAAACTCGCTGGAACCATCGGTGAAAAGGCGCTTGCCGAAAATAGCCGTGCCTATTATCAGAACGTATTGGATAGGCATATTTACCCGATCATCGGCGAACGAAAAATGCAGGAGATCACGCGCGCGGAGTTGGAAGCCTTACTGCTGGGCGAATTGAACAGTGGAAAAGCCGAATCAACAATATCGGCAGTCTATGTCACCTTGCGGCAGATGTTTGAATCTGCGGAGGACAGCGAACTTATCCGCTCAAATCCGATGCAGAAGGTCAAAAAGCCCAGACGCAATAAAGCTGACACCAAAGACGCAACGCAGGTTGAAGCCTTTTCCATCGAGGAAATGCAGCATATTTTGGAATGCCTGAAAAATGAACCGCTCAAATGGCAGGCGTATGTCACATTGATAATTGATACGGGCTGCCGCCGCGGAGAAATCTGTGGGCTGCGCTGGCAGTCAGTCAATTTCAAGGATAAAACGATCACGATTGAAAACAATCTTGTCTATACGTCCGCCAAGAAGGGCGGCAAGGGCGTTTTCGAGGACACGCCCAAAACAGACGCCTCCGCCCGTGTGATTGACATCAGCGACGACGCAGCCGATCTTCTGCGGCAGCTGCGAATTGAACAGAGCCGCGCCTGCATCTCACCGTATGTTTTTTCGCAGGATGGCCGCGCAGAGCCAATGCACCCGACCTCGCCGACGCGATATTTTAAGAAATTCGGCGAACGGTACGGCATCGATCATTTTCATCCGCATAAGCTGCGCCACACATTCGCCAGTATCGCCATCACGAACCACGCGGATGTTGCTTCGGTTTCCGAAAAACTCGGTCATGCCAATAAAGGCATCACGCTCAAAATGTACACCCACGCCAACGCAGAAAGCATCAAGGCCGCCGGTGATATCTTCCGCAACGCGCTGAAAGCGAAGAAGGACGACAGCAAGCAGGCGTGAGCAGCCGAGCGGCATATTTGCACGGCTCGCAAAAACCCGCACCAAAACCCACACGGGCATGAGAAAAACCCACACGGGAAGCTACATCAGGTTACAACAAGTCACAACAGATAGAATCCAGAACCCATTGGGGCGCAAGGGTTTCAGGCGATAAGTTACGGCAAGTAAAAACAAGCTGCAACAAGTAATTCTTAGCTGGCAGTCATGAGGTCAGCGGTTCGATCCCGCTTATCTCCACCAAAACAAAAAGTCATTCCGTAAGGAATGGCTTTTTTGTTTTGGCTGGGCATACGTGGCGCGAGAAACGCTGTGGTTCGACCGAATGCATTTTTGCGGCGCAAAAGCGCCGCTTTTTCTGCATGCAATGCAGAAAACACAAGAAAATGCAATCGGCACGGAGCAAGCGAAGCTTGCGGAGTATCCCGCTTATCGTTCCACTTTCTTTTCTCGAAAAACGACCGCATTTTTGCGGTCATGCGACCTGACCCAGATTTGACCCAAACGGGCGCGAAAACGCGGTGGATTTATTGAGATTTATTTGACAAAACAGCACGAATATACTATTTTTCAATCGTTTTCCGAATATTTTAACGGCGGCTGCAAGTTGCAGCCGCCGCTTTGATTTTGGGGTCAGATTGCATTTCGGATGGTGTTTCCAATCGCGTCCGCTGCGCTCTGTTTCATCCCCGGTGTCGAGTGGACATAGGTGCTGAGCGTGAATCCTGCGCTGAAGTGACCCAGCGTTTCTGAAAGCGTCCGCACGTCCACGCCGCTTTTCAACGATAACGTCGCGAATGTGTGCCGCATGTCATGAAATCTCACATGCTCCGCGCCGATCTCCTTGATGATCCGATCATGCAGCCTGCGAAATCCATCCGGGTCCCACGTTTCCCCAGTACGCGGAGATGGGAACAAATACGGATTCGCCGGGTGTTTTTCATGCTCCTCTACAAGAAGCTTTACTGTATCTGTTGGGAGCAACACTGTTCGGATGGAATTTGGCGTTTTTGGCGTGCTGATGACCAGCTTTCCGTCCTGCCGCGCGACGCTTTTATTGATGGACAACGTGCGGCTCTGAACGTCCAAGTCTTCCCATCGCAAGGCCAGCAATTCCCCGCGCCGTAACCCCGTGGTCAACTCCAGATACATCGGCGCAAGGATCCCATGCTCTTTTGCTGCGCGCAGGTACGGCCCGATCAACGCTTCCGGCAGGATGTTCATTTCCTTGCGAGTGTTTTTCGGGATTTTGCATTTCTTCGCCGGGTTTGCAAGGACCAATTTTTCTTCCACTGCATACTCCAACGCCTTATTCAGCACCACATGAACGCATTGCACCATGCGAGGACTCAGACCGTGTTCTTTCAGCTTCGGCTGGTTTTTCTTCTGCACACGACCGCTCTTGAGCAGCTCGTTGTAAAACTGCTGGATCTGCAGCATCGTCAGCTTTTCCAGCTTCACACTGCCAAGCTTTGGAAGGATGTGGTGATCAATCGCGTTATGGTAAAACTCTTTGGTCGAATATCGCACCTGCGGCTCGACGTAAACGGAGTACCACAGCTTCAGCCACTGTTCGAGTGTATAGCTCCCTGCTTTCACTGGGTCGAGTTTTTTGCTGTCCTCGATGGCAGTACGCAGCTTGTCTTTGACTTCTGCCTGCGTCTTGCCGAGTACGTTCTTTGTGATTGCTTTTCCGTTTGCGTCATAACCAGCCGTATATCTACCTTCCCACCGACCATCTTTGCGTTTGCGAATATTCCCTTCGCCGTTGGCTCGTCGTTTCGGCATCGTGTCTACCTCCTTTGTTTTTGGTTAGCACACACGATTACCACAAGCACAGCCGAATAGCAAGTCCAATCTTTTTTCACGCGCATTTTTGTTCCTCACTCTGCCGATCCAGCCAATCGAGGAATTTCTCGCGTGAAACGACAATCCGTTTGCCGATCTGAAATGCCGGAAAGTCTGCGCTGTGCGCGAGTTTGTAAGCTCCGGCTCTGGAAATGCCAAGGGCGGCAGCAACATCTGTCATGTTCATCATCAACGGTAACTCTTCCAGCGAGTGGTATTGTTTCTGGTTCATTTGACGTCCTTTCTCCCATTCTGGGGATCAAAATTTGTTTTTTGAATGGCCGAAAAGAATTACCCAAGTAAAATTTATTGTTCTGTTTTCTTCACGCCGCCACGGCGGGCGGACGCGGCGTTTGTGTGGCGCAGACCTGCACGGATGCGCGGTCGGCTTGCAAAACCGCACACATCGGCACAACGCGCCCCACGCCGCGGAGCAAACGGCTGCGCCGATGTGCGTTTCCGACTTGTGCCATAGTTCAACCGTTAGTCCTCCACCTGCAGGCGGCATTGGGGCCAGGGTTTTCCCTGCAAGCTGCGTTTTGGTACCAAAACGCGATGCTTGCGCTTTTCTTGCGCAGCAAGAAAAGCCAAAAGTGTAGTCCGATTCTCATTCCGCTTAGAAGAATTTTTTGCTTTTCATTTTGTACAAGCCATAAAATCCAAAATTTCTGCGTTTCGGATTTCGCAGTCGCTACATTAGTCGCTATGCCAGTTCGAAATTTGATTTTTTGCCTTTTGTAGTCGCTACAATAGTCGCTACGGCACCGATTCAGGCGGCATTGTCCGGCAGCAGGAGATTTCTCGCGGCGGTTTTCGTTTCATTCGCTTTTTCCACGCGCAGATTTTCGCCGCTGAACAGAATCGGGGCGCAGATTTCCAAGATCCTGTCATAGATGCGGGCGTGTGCAAGATCGTCTGGGTGTTTGAGTGCATCCAGTGTCAGATTTGTTGTGACGATCAATGGCTTGCGGCTTCGGTATCTGGCATCGATCACGGCGAAGACTTGTTCCAGTGCATACTCTGTTCCTCGCTCTGCACCAAGATCATCCAGAATCAGAAGATCATAGGCATTCAGATCGGCAAGAAAGTCAGCACGATCAGAGCCGAACAGTCCCGTCATACGATTCAAAATCGTCGGGAAATTTGTCATCAGAACCGGCACGTCCTGCTCCAGCAGCGCGTTTGCAATGCACCCGGCAAGAAAGGATTTTCCGGTTCCCACATCGCCAAACAGGAGCAGCCCGATATTTTTCCGGACCGCATCCTCCCAATGTTCCACATAGCGCTTGGCTTTGGCAGTCAGCCCTGGCGTTTTTCCATTATCGTTGGCAAACGTGCAATCGTAGAGGCGGCGATCCTGTAACCCATGTGCTTTTCGACGCTGAATGCGTTCCAGACGCTCCCGTTTTTCTTCTGCCGCTTTGCGCTGTTTTTCCGCAGCACTCTGGCAGGGGCACAGGCAGCGTGGTCGGAGAAAACCTGTCCCGCCGGGAGCAGGAATGACCGTTTGCCGCAAACCGTGACAGGTCTTGCAGTGCAGCAATCCATCAGCAGAATCTAGATACTCATCATCTCGCTGTATCTGCGCAGCTGCATTTGCCGTCAAAAACGCATGGACTTCTTCTGTAATTGGCATCATACGACATCTTCCTCCTTTACTTCGTAAGTTCGGATATACTCGTAGAGATCTTCCGGGTTGTCGTACTCGTCGCGCAGACCGTTCGAGCCGTGGTTCGTGCCGCCGGTTTGGTTTTGAGATGGGGTGCTTGGTTTGTACTCCGGCCGATGATAGATCTCTCCTTTTAAAGCCATATGGTAAAATACCGCTTTGTCTTCTCCGGCTCGCCCTCGCCGAGGACTTTGGACACGAGGGCCGTGCCGCCCGTGCCGATCATGAAGCCGATGCCGCCCAGCACCATGATAAACGGCATCACGAGGTTGATGGCCGCGAATGGCATCTTCCCGGCGAAGTTCGACACGAACAGGCCGTCTACCACGCCGTAGATCGACGTGAAGACCATCATCAGATCGACGGCAGCACGAAGCGCAGCAGCTTTTGATACGTAAAATGGTCAGAAAGTTGAATTTGCGTCTTTTCATCTCTATCTTTGGCCGCGTTCCGCGGCATTCCCTCCTTTTTCAGATACGCCCTACCCCTTAAATTGCGCCGTTCTCGCGGAACCCTTCCTCCAGCAGCCGGCAGAACAAATGCAGCCCCCGGACAAACGCCGCACATTCCTCCTCCGGCATTGCACCCAGCGCCGCGGTCTCCGCCTCGGGCACGCGATCGATCCACGTTCTGGCGAACTGTTCACCCTTTTCGGTCAGCGCCACATGCTTGCTCCGCAGATCCGCGCTGCTCGTCCGCGCGAGATAACCCTCGGCCTCCAGTTTTTTCAGCGCGGAGTGGACCGTCTGCTTCGGCTCGATCAAAAACTCGCAGATCTCCGCCTGCGTGAACTGCCGTTCCTCTGCCCGCAGCGTGTATAGGATCCAGAACGCGCACTCCGAAATGCCGCACTGCTTCGCCGCGCACCGATAGAGGTCGTCGAGCCGCTTCGTCTCCTTGTTGTATTCCAGCAGCATCCGCTTTGCATCCCGTTCCATACGCGCCCTCCGATCGTCCGATTTCAGACCAACGAGAGGCATTATAGTCCGATTTCAGACGATTGTCAAGCCACTTTTCGCAAAACGAAGCCCCTCTCCCAAGAGGGGCCTGATCTTCCGCCGCACTTCGCTTGTGTCTGTAGGGGCGGACGCCTCTGTCAGCCCGTTTGACAGTTTTGCACCGCACCCTGTAGGGGCCGATGCCGAGCGCAGCTGTTCGCGACGAAGGAGCGTTACAGATGCGGCCTACCCCTCGCGGGTACTCATCGGCCCGTCCCCGCCGCAGCGGATAGCCTCCCTTGTGTAAAGGGAGGTGGCACGGCGAAGCCGTGACGGAGGGATTGTTATTTTTCGATTTGCCACCGCGCTGAAATAGAATTCGTAGGGGTGACCATTGGTCGCCCGCTTTTGAAAAAACTAAATCTCTTTTCTCAACACCCGATAAACGAATTCCATATCCAATCCCGCGCGCACCGCGTCCGCCAGCAGATCATACTGCCGCTCCCGATATGCCGCCCGGTCGAAGGTCCCGAGCGCCGAAAACGCCACGCCGCGCCGCGCGCAGATCGCCTTCAGGATCTCATCCGCGATGCCCGGCGCGTCAAATATCCCATGCACATAGCTGCCGTAGACGTTCCCGTTCCCGGCCAGCGCGGGCATCTGTGCCTCGCTGCGGCCCATGTGGATCTCATACCCTTCATAGCGCAGTTCGTTCAGCCCCGCGAGCATCCCTTCCACACCGGAAAACATCCCCGCCGTCTGCCGCTGCACCTTCTCCCCGTGGAACACGGTCTCCATCTCGAGCAGTCCCATGCCCCGCAGTTCCGTCAGCCCCGCGGCCTCGACACCCTCCGGGTCCGAAACGGACCGGCCCAGCATCTGGTATCCGCCGCACACGCCGAATACCAGCGTCCCGCCTGCCGCCTCCTTCAGGATCGCGGCTTCCAGTCCCCGCTCACGCAGCCAGCGGAGATCGGCGATCGTGCTCTTCGTCCCCGGCAGGAGGATCATATCCGGCGTGCCGAGCGCGCCCACATGGTCGACATACCGCAGCGACACATTTTCATATCGCTCAAACGGCGAAAAATCGGTGAAATTCGAGATCTTCGGTAGCCGGATGACCGCGATGTCGACCAGCTTCCGCGCCGTGTCGCGCGAAAACCGCTCCGTCAGGCTGTCCTCATCGTCGATGTCCGCCGTCGTGTACGGCACCACACCCGCCACCGGCACGCCGCAGATCGCCTCGAGCTGCCGCAGTCCCGGCTCCAGAATGGCCCGGTCACCGCGGAACTTGTTCACGATTGTCCCCTTGACGCGCGTACGCTCGTCCGGCTCCAGCAGCGCGATCGTCCCGTAGAGCTGCGCGAACACGCCGCCCCGGTCGATGTCCCCGATCAGCAGCACCGGCGCATCGACCAGCTTGGCCAGCCCCATGTTCACAAAATCGTCCTGTTTCAGGTTGATCTCTGCCGGGCTGCCCGCGCCCTCGATGACGATCACGTCATATTCCGCCGCAAGACTCTCATATGCCGCCGTCACCGCAGGCAGAAATTCCCGTTTCCGCCGGTAATATTCCGTCGCGCGCATATTGCCTACGACCTGTCCGTTCACGATCACCTGGCTGCCAGAGTCCGTCGTTGGCTTCAGCAAAATCGGGTTCATCCGCACATCCGGCGCGATCCCCGCCGCCTCTGCCTGCACCACCTGGGCCCGGCCCATCTCGCCGCCTTCGGCCGTGATGAAGGAGTTCAGCGCCATGTTCTGGCTCTTGAACGGGGCCACGCGATAACCGTCCTGCCGGAAAATGCGGCAGAGCGCCGCGGCGAGCAGGCTCTTCCCCGCGTTCGACATCGTTCCCTGCAGCATCAGATTCAGCGCCATCTTCCATCCTCCCTCGCCCGCCGCATCGCATCCAGCAGCGCATCATTTTCTTCCCGCAGCCGCACAGCCGCGCGATACCATCCCGGCCCCAGGCCCTCAAAATTCGCACAGTCGCGGATCGCAGCGCCGCGCTCGCGCAGCCGATCCGCCAAGCCCGCCTCACCGCGAAACAGAATGTAATTCGCCTGCGACGGACACACCCAGAAGCCAAGCTCCCGCAGCCGTTCTTCGAGCCGCGGGCGCTCCGCGCGGATGACCGCGCGGTTCCTCTCCAAAAATTCCGCATCGCCCAGCGCGGCGACGCCCGCCGCCTGTGCAAGCGCCGAGACATTCCACGGCGGCACCGCCGCCGACATCTTCCGCAGCAAGGCCCCATCCGCGCTCAAGCCGTACCCCAGCCGCAGCCCCGCCATACCAAAGCTCTTCGTAAAGGCCTTGAGAACAAAAAGCTGCGGAAACTCCCGCAAAAACGGCGTCAGATCGGTGCCGCCGTCCGACAGGCTCAAAAAGCACTCGTCGACAAACAGTGCAATGTTGTTCTCTCGGCAGACACGCAGGATCTTTTCCAGCAGCCCGCCCGCGATCAGCCGTCCCGTCGGGTTATTCGGATTGCAGAGGAACAGCGCATCGATCTTTTCGCGCGCAAGACGCGCCAGAAAGCGCTCCTGCAAGTCAAACTTTTCCTCCTGACTGAGCGCAAAGCGCACGACCCCGCAGCCGCTCCGCTGCAAAGCCAGCGAATACTCCGAAAATGTCGGCGCGAGCTCCATCGCGCGCCCTGGCCGCACGGCCTCGCAATAGGCGTAGATGAGCTCAGACGCGCCGTTCCCGCAGAGAATGAATTCTCCCGGCACCCCTTCATAGCGCGCGATCGCCTGCACAAGTGCCCGGCAGTAGGGATCGGGATAGCGGTAAAGCTCAGGCAGGCCCCGTTCAATCGCCTCGGTCACACACTTCGGCGTGCCGAGCGGACTCACGTTCGCCGAAAAGTCGAGCGCGATCCCATCGCCGTATCGGTCCCCGCCATGCGGGTTTTTGACTCCATAAAGCATCGCATTTCCTCAAAATTCACAGAACGATCAACAGCGCTTTCCCCGCGCCGAACACCACGAGCGCCAGAACCGCCGTCAGATACATCAGCCGCCCCGCGCGCGGGATGTCCTCCAGTTCGATCTCCCGCTTCGCGTCGCCGATATAGTCCTTCTTGTGCAGCACCCCGTGGTACCACGCATCGCCCGCCAGCCGCAGCCCCAGCAGTCCCGCGCAGACCGATTCCGTCTGCGCCGAGTTCGGGCTCGCATGCTTGCAGCGATCCCGGCGGAAGATCTTCCATCCGTTTTTCACATCCAGCTGCAGCAGCGCCCCCGCCGCCAGCATCAGCAGCGCCGACAGCCGCGCGGGGATAAAATTGAACACATCGTCCATCCGCGCGGGCACAAGTCCGATGTCCTTGTACGGCGGCTCCACATAGCCAAGCATCGAATCCATCGTGTTCACGGCCTTGTAGAAAAAGCCGAGCGGCGCGCCGCCGATCGCCAGAAACAGCATTGGCGCGATCACGCCGTCCGACGTGTTCTCCGCCACGGTCTCCACCGCCGCGCGCATCACGCCGCGCGCATCCAGCCGCGCCACGTCGCGTCCGACGATCATGGACACGGCCTGTCTGGCCTCGTCCAGACTCCCATGCTTCAGCGCCGCATAGACCTTCATGCTCTCGTCCCGCAGCGACTTCGCCGCGAGGATCTGTCCGCACATCACGCTCTCCACCGCCAGCCGCAGCCAGACGCTCACGCGCGCGCAGCCCCAGAGGAGCAGCGCCGGAAGGGCCGCAGCGATCAGTGCCGTCAGGATCCAGATACAGGCTCCGGCGGCCCGCTCGCCGCCGGGCGTCTTCGGAAAAAGGCGGCGGAACAGCCGTTCCAGCAGTGAGATGAGATGTCCGATCGCGGCCACCGGATGCGGCAGGCCGTGCGGATCACCGATCAGCAGATCGATGCAAAATCCGATGCAAAGTGCGAATAGGGACCATTTCATGCCTGTTCCCTCCTGTTTTGCATCGTGAAAATATACACAGGGTTCTGTCCCTGCATCAGGTGATAGCTTCCGGCCGTCCGCGCACGGGCCGCCTGCAGGCTGACGCATTCCGCCTTTTCAAAGTCCGTCATGCGCGCCGCCAGCGCCCCCACAGACTCCAGCGTCACCGCCGTCGCCACGATGCGGACGTGCGGATTCTTCCGCAGCGCGGCGTCCAATATCCCGTTCAAATTTCCCGCGGTCCCGCCGAGGAACACATGCGTCGGCGCCGGGAGCGCCTCGCACGCCGCCGGGGCCGTCCCGGAGACAATCTCCAGATTCCCGGCGGAAAACGCCGCCTTGTTGCGCGCCAGCAGCGCCAGCGCATCTTCCTGTCGTTCCACGGCGTACACGCGTCCGCGCTTCGCCTGCAAAGCCATCTCAATGGAGACCGAACCGGTGCCCGCGCCGACATCCCAGCAGACCGCGCGCTCCGTCAGCGCCAGCTTGGAAAGGCAGACGGCGCGCACCTCGCTTTTTGTCATCGGCACAACGTGCGCCGGATCCATCTCCCGCAAAAATACCTCGTCGGGCAGCCCGTGCGTCACGACCGCATCCGGGGCCGGATTTTCGATCAGCGCCACGCTGAGCTTGTCAAATTCCCGCGATGCCAGCTCTGCCGCCGTCCCGCAGGTGATCTTCTCGTCCGGGTAGCTCAGCCGCTCGCCGACGCTGACGCGCACCGCGCCAAGGCCCGCATCCACGAGCCGCGCGCAGAGCTTCGCCATGCCGCCCTCGCCGCCGACGAGCGCGAAGACCGTTTCCTGTGCGCGCACATCGGCCGCGATGTCGTGTTCCCGCCCATGCAGACTGACCGGCACGGCCTCCTCATAGCGCTTCCCGAGCCGCGCGCAGAGATAGCTCATCGAGCTCAACCCCGGCAACACGCGGACATGACAATTCGGCAGCAGCGGGAGCAGTTTCTTCGTGCCGCTGAAAAATCCCGTATCCCCGGACATCAGGACCGTAAAACTCGAACATTCCGGGTGCGCCGCAATGGCCGCCGCGATCGCGTCCGGCGCGATGGCCGCGACGCGCAGCTGACCGGGCCGGGCCGCTACCTCCAGCATCCGTGCCGCGCCGATCAGGCAGTCCGTATGCTCGATCGCTGCACGGACCTCGCCCGTCTGCGCCGCCTCGCTGCCGGGCCCAATGCCCACAACGCAAACATGCGGCACGCGCCCAAACGAAAACCGCGCACAGAGTCTCGCGACCGTCTCTGAAAGTCCGATCCCGTCCGCCTCTGCGGGCCGTCCGATGACCAGAAGGCGCACGCCGGTCTTCGCGGCGGCTGCCGCCTTTTCCGCGAAGCCGCCCGCGGCCCCGCCGTCCTTCGTCACCAGCCATTTTGCGCCGATGGCGCGCAGCATCGCCGTGTTCATCTCCTCCGAGAATGGCCCCTGCATTGCCAGAATATGCGCCGCCTTGACGCCCGCCTCACGGCAAAGCACGAGCGAGTCCTCCAGCGGCAGCACGCGCGCATAGACGCGCTCCGCAAAGTCCTTGATCTGACTGTATGCTTTCAATTCCTTGCTCCCGGTGGTGAGCAGGATGTTCCCCTCTGTTTGATCCAAAAATTCGATCGCTTTTTCGGTGCTTTCGACAAAAACGGCATCCTCCGGCGCATCCGACGCGCCGCGCAGCAGCCGCCAGCGCTCCACACCGGTCTCGGCGCACGCGCGGGCGATGCTCTTCGTGATCGACGCCGCGTAGGGGTGCGTCGCGTCGATCACGAGGTCAAAATGTCTGTCCGTCAAGAGCGCCTTGATCTCATCGGCCGGCAGCCGGCGGGCCGAAACGGTCAGCCGCTCTGCCTCGGGCAGCAGCGCCTGTCCATATTCCGTGGCCACACAGGCCGTGACCTCGCACGGCTGCGCATTCAGAAATTCCACCAGTTCGCGGCCCTCGGTCGTGCCGCCGAACACGCAAATTTTATACATTCCAGTATCCTCTCGGCGTGATGAGCGCGCCGTTTACGACCTTTGTGGACGAATTTCCAACAAACACGGTGCAGAACATATCGACATCCGCCGCTTGCAGTTCGCCGAGCGTCAGAATGCGGCTGCTCTGCCCCTCACGTCCGATGTTGCGGACAATGCCGCAGAGCCGCTCCTCCGGCAGGACACGCAGTAAAATGTCACACGCGCGCTTTAAGTGGTCAGGGCGGCCGTGGCTCGCCGGGTTGTAGATCGCAATGGCAAAGTTGCCCTCCGCCGCGCAGCGCAGCCGGTTTTCAATGGTCTCCCAGGGCGTCAGCCGGTCGGACAGACTGATGACCGCGAAATCATGCGTCAGCGGCGCGCCGAGCACCGCGCCGCCGCTGCACGCGGCGGTCAGCCCGGGGACGACCTCGACCTCCGGCTCGCTGTTCTCGCCGCGCAGCTCATAGACCAGCGCGGCCATGCCGTAGATCCCGCTGTCGCCGGAGCAGACGAGCGCCACGGTTTTCCCGCTCTTCGCGAGGTCGAGCGCCATCTGGCAGCGCCTGGCCTCCTGCGTCATCGGCGTAGAGATCAGCTCCTTGCCGGGATAGCGGTCCTTCACCAGATCGACATAGACCGGGTAACCGGCGATCACATCACACGCTTCCAGCGCCCGGTCAGCACGAATAGTCCTGTTTTCCTCATTTCCGGGGCCGATGCCCACGATAAATACCTTACCCAAAGTCTACCTCCCATGTTTCCGCCGAGACCGCAATGGTCACGCCGTTTCCCGCACACTTCCGAACCAGAAGCCGCTCCGCGCCCAGCATCGCCGCCCGTTCGCAGACGTTGCCGATGCCTGTCACCCCCTGCACGAAGGGAGATTCGGTGAACTCCCCCGTCACAGCCCGCAATTCTTCCGCTGTATAGAATGTCGCGGACCAGCCATGCTCTTCGCAGGCGGCGAGCAGCCCCGCCTCCTGCCGCTTTAAGTCGATGGAATAGACGCCCTTCACCGCATTCAAATCTAAGTCATGGCTCGCAAACGCCGTTTGAATAGCTGCCTCGACGGCTTCCCTCGAGATGCCCTTCCGGCAGCCGACTCCAACGCGCAGCACGCGCGGCACAAGGCGCAGCGTGTGCATAAACGGTGCAGAACACCGATAACCGACATAGATGCCGAGCTCGCCGGACTCGCCCAAAACCAGACCGTCCGGCAGCGGACCTTGAATCGGAAAATCGCTGCAAACCGGAACAGAATGCTCTAAAATTTCCGCTGAAATCTGTTTGGCGCCCCCCATATCGGAGATTGCGCAGCCGTGCTCCGCCGCCCAGGTGTCGACAGAAAATTTGCCGTTCACGTCCGTCGCCGTGGTGACGACGGCGGTCGCGCCGAGCGCTGCGGCAAGCCTGCGGGCGAGCGCATTGGCCCCGCCGATGTGCCCGGAGAGCAGCGGAATGACGAAATTCGCCCGCTCGTCGAGGCCGAGCACCGCCGGATCCGTCCGTTTGTCGCGGACATACGGCGCGATCTCCCGTACCGCGATCCCAGCCGCACCGACAAAGATCAGCGCGTCCATTTCCGAAAACGCCGCGCCATAGACCGCTTTTTCAAGCGGCAGAAATCCCGGCTCCGCCAGCCGCGGCACCGCATAACAAAGCGTTTCCGCCTCCGGCAGCGCCATACAGATACACCGCGCCGTTTTGCATCCAGTACGGCTGTAAGCGAAAATCGCAATGTTCATTTTGTGGCCTCGCGGAATTCGGTCGTGAACGAGGGGTCGTAGAGCAGCGAACGGAGATAGTCGCCCCCGAGGCAGCCGCCGACCACGATCAGCGACGTCTTCGTCAGGCCGTTGGCCGTGACAGTATCGTGCAGCGTGCCGACGGTGCAGCGGAAGATCTTCTCCTCTGGCCACGTCGCCTTGTAGACGACGGCGGCCGGCGTTTCCGCCTCGTAGCCGCCCGCGAGCAGGTCGGCCTGAAGCTGCTTTGTCAGCGACGTACTGAGGAAGAGGACCATGGTGGCGTGGTGGGCCGCGAGGGCGCGGATGGACTCGCGGGTGGGAACGGGTGTGCGGCCGGGTGCGCGCGTGATGATGACCGTTTGGCTGACGTTCGGGAGCGTATATTCCGCGCGGAGCGCCGCGGCGGCCCCGCAGAAGGCGCTGACGCCGGGGCAGACATCATAGTCGATGCCCAGCTTTTCCAGCGCGTCAAACTGCTCCCGCACAGCGCCATAGATGCTCGAGTCGCCGGTATGGAGACGGACAGTGGTCTTGCCCTCGGCCTCGGCCTGACGGATGACGGCAATGACCTCCTCCAGCGTCATTTTCGCGCTGTCGTGGATCTCACAGCCCGGCTTCGTAGCGTCCAGCAGCGCTGGATTGACGAGCGACCCGGCATAGATGACGATGTCCGCCTCGCCGAGCAGCCGCGCGCCGCGCACGGTGATGAGGTCCGGTGCGCCGCTCCCGGCGCCGACAAAATGTACCATAGTTATCCCTCCATAATGGTTCCCAGCAGCTCCTGCGCACGGCTGGTCCGGCACAGGAGGCCATATTCTTTGGAAAATACGATCGCGCCGGCGGCCATCTCGCCGCACTTGTGCGCAAGATGAAACTCGATGCGCTCCGCGAGGCGGGCCAGCACCGCGTCATATAACTGTTCTTCTTTCAGGATGCGGAGCGCATCGTCACACGTCGCGCAGTCCAGCACCTCCTCCACGCGCGCGGGCGGGAGGCCGAGGGCGGCGGCATGCGCCGCGATGAGCTCCATGCGGCAGTCGCCGCACTTCGAGTGTGTGTTCCACATGCCGCCCGCGAGCTTCACGAGCTTGCCGATGTGCCCGACGAGCAGCGCACCGCAGAAGCCGAGCGCACGGCAATGCTCCAGCGCGTCGCCGATGAAATTGCTGGTCAAAACGGCGGTGCGCGGGTCGAGGCCGATGGACGCGCGGATGAAATCCGCGCCATAGTTGCCCGGCGTGAGCAGGACATAGTCCGCGCCGTTCGCCCGACGCTGCCGCAGCTCGACATGGATGGTGTCGACGAGGGCCTGCTCGCTCATCGGCTCGACGATGCCGGTCGTACCGAGGATGGAAATGCCGCCGACAATGCCGAGGCGGGGGTTGAAGGTCTTTTTTGCGAGCGCCTCGCCCTCCGGCACAGAGATCATGACGGCCAGGCCGCCGCAATAATCGCAGAGGCGCATGACCTCTTCGACGTTTTCGCGGATCATGCGGCGCGGGACGGAGTTGATGGCCGCAGCGCCGACCGGCTGGTCGAGCCCGCGCTTCGTCACGCGGCCCACGCCCGCGCCGCCGTCGATCGTGACGCCGGGTGTTTCCGTGCGTTGGACGGCTGCAAACACGAGGGTATCGTGCGTGACGTCCGGATCGTCGCCGCTGTCCTTGCGGATGGCGCAGGAGACGGTATCGGGGGTTCTCGTGATCTCAAGCACGTCCAGCGTCAGTGAGACGCCCTTGGGCGTGAGCAGATCGATGGTTCGTTTTTCGTGGCCGGTCAGGAGCATCCAGGCCGCCGCTTTCGCGGCGGCAGCGGCGCAGGAGCCGGTCGTATAGCCGAGACGGAGTCGTTTTCCGTCCTTGATGACGTATTCTTCCATCTCAGCGCCGGATCTGGTAGAGCATCGCGTTGCAGATCGCGGCGGCGACATTGCTGCCGCCCTTGCGCCCGCGCGCGACGATATAGGGCGCGCGGCAGTTCGCGATGACGAGCTCCTTGCTCTCAATGACGTTGACGAAGCCGACCGGCACACCGATGATGAGCGCCGGGTGCAGCTTGTCCGCTTCCATCAGGGCCTCGAGCGAGACAAGGGCCGTCGGCGCGTTGCCGATGGCAAAGATGCAGGGCTTCGGCAGCTGCACGGCCCGCTCCATCGAGACGATGGCGCGGGTGACGCCGCGCGCTTTTGCCTCCGCGGCAACGTCCGGATCGGACATGAAGCAGTGGACTTCCCCGCCGAGGGAGGCCAGAATGGTCTTGTTGATGCCGGCCTTCGCCATCTGCGTATCGGTGACGATGTCGCAGCCGGCGCGCAGCGCCTCGATCCCCTTCGTGACCGCGTGGTCGGAGAAGACGAGATTGTCGGCATAGTCAAAGTCGGCAGTCGTGTGGATGGCGCGCTTGATGACGAGCTCGTTTTCAGGGTCGAGCTTACGGTCTCCCAGCAGCTCGGTGATGATCTCGAAGCTGCGGCGCTCAATGTCCATCGGTCTGATCTGTTCCAGCATGGTGTTTCCCCTTTCGGCACGCGTCCAGAAAGCGGACGGCAAAGGATGGATTCGCGTAAAAATGGAAATGCGGATAGCCCGCGTAGAGGGTGTCCGTGGCGAAGACGCACGGCCAGCTGCGGCCGAAGGGCTTCGCCGCCGTGAAGGCGTCTCCGGTCTGCTCCGCATCCCAGTGGTGGAATTCGTGTGCAGGGATGGATCCGCCCGCGCGGCAGAGCAGGTTGTCCCGCTCGGCCGTCAGCGTGACGTAGCCAAAGCGTGCGAGCTTCCCGGCGTCGAAGCAGCGCCCCGGCAAAAAGCCCACCATCGGATGCTCCCCGATAGCCTCTGTCAGGTACATAAAGCCGCCGCATTCGGCAATGCAGGGCAGCCCCGCCTCCAGCGCGGCGCGGACGCTGCTGCACATGGAGCGATTTTCGCTCAGCTGCGCGGCATAGAGCTCCGGATAGCCGCCGCCGAGATAGAGGCCGTCGAGTCCGGCGGGCAAGGCGCTGTCAGAGAGCGGAGAAAACGGCACGAGCTCCGCGCCGACCGTCCGGAGCAGGCCGAGGCTGTCTTCATAGTAAAAGCAGAACGCATTGTCCCGCGCAACACCGATGCGCACCGGTGCGCCGGGCGCCGGAAGCGTCGGCGGCACAACGTCCAGCGCTGGCGCTTCGCGCGCGATGGTCAGCAGCGCGTCCAGATCGATCGTCTGCTCGGCCTCAGCGGCGAGACGCTGCATTTTTTCGCGCAGATCTGCGACCTCCGCCGCAGTCACAAGGCCGAGATGGCGGCTTTTCAGCGCGCAGTCCGGCAGATTCGGCAGAAAGCCGCACGCCTTGACGCCAAGGCGGTCTTCCAGCACACGCGCGAGCGGCGCGTAGGTCATCGCGGTGCAGCCGTTGAGGATGACGCCGCAGATGCGGTCGTCCGGCAGAAAGTCCAGAAAGCCGCGTACCGACGCCAGCACCGAGAGTGCCGCGCCGCGCGCGTTCACAACGAGGACCACGGGCGAGACCGTCTTCTGCGCGAGTTCGTAGGTGCTGGCGCGCGTACTGGTCAGGCCGAGGCCGTCGTAATAGCCCATGACGCCCTCAATGACCGTGACATCACAGCCGGAGGCATTCTGCGCGAGGAGGAAGCGAAGCGTATTTTCTTCGAAGAAAAACGGATCGAGATTCGAACTTTTGGCCCCGATGATGCGGCTATGGAACATCGGGTCAATATAATCGGGGCCGCATTTCGCGGCGGCGACTGAAAGGCCGCGGTTCACGAGCGCCTGCAAAACGGCACAGGTCACGGTCGTCTTGCCGCAGCCGCTGTTCGTCCCGGCGAGGATCAGACGCGGAAGATTTTGCTGCATAGGCTCACTCCGATCGGACAAGAATGGTGGCAAAATAGCTGACATTTTCCGGGATCTCCCGCAGATCGCGGAAGACCCGCTCGCTGGGCAGGCCGCAGTCGGCGACCATCGAGGCCCGCTTCAACAGACCCGCGCGCCCCAGCGCTGCAACGGTCTCGTGGATGGCGGAGCCGGATTTCATCAGCACCTTCGTGCCCGGGAGGGCCAGCGCCGCATCCAGATCGCAGCTCGCCGGAAGGATGTGGAGCGGCTGCTCCATCTCGGTCAGGCTCTGCCCGAGGCGGGCCGCCACGGCGGCGACGCTCGTCACGCCTGGGAGCATTCTGGCCGGAAACCCGTCCCGCTCGATCTCCGCGAAGATGTAATACGCCGTAGCGAAGAGGGCGACGTCACCGAGGTTGACCATCGCAACGTCTCTTCCCTGCCGCAGCTCGGCCTCGACGGCGGACGCCGCCGCGCGATAGCTTTCCGCCCGGGCGGCAGCGTCATGCGACATCGTGAATCGGAGCGGCAGAACGGATTTTCCGGTCAAATCGACCGCGCCGCGCGCGATGTCGAGCGCGAGCATCTGACCGGACGCCGTCTGCGGCGCGGCGATGACGGGCGTGTTCTCCAGAACGCGGACGGCCTGGAGCGTCAGCAGCTCCGGGTCGCCGGGCCCGACGGAGACGGCATAGAAGGTTCCGGTTTGTTCGCTCATCTGGCACCTCCGGGGACAAATTCCAAGGAATCGAAGCAGGGATCGTATTTTCCCGGCTCCATGCGATAGAGCGCCGCGATATAGTCGGGCGTGAAAATTTCCGAGGGCGGGCCGACGCGGTCGATCCGGTCGCCCGCGACGCAGACGACGGTATCGGAGACGCGGGCGGCAAGATCCAGCTCGTGCAGGGACATGAGGACGGCGAGGTGCTCCTCGCGCACCATGCGCTTGAGGATGGTCAGCAGCTCCAGCTTATAGCGGATGTCGAGAAAACTCGTCGGCTCGTCGAGGACGATGAGCTCCGGCTGCTGGCAGAGGGCCCGGGCAAGCAGGACGCGCTGCCGCTGGCCGTCGCTGATGGACTGGAAGGGCCGGTCGGCAAAGTCGAGCGCGTCGGTCTCGCGGAGGCTCTGCTCGACGATGGCCTTGTCCTCCGGGCGGAGGACGCCGAGATGGCCGGTGTAGGGATAGCGGCCGGTGCTGACGACGTCGCGGCAGGTCATGAGCTCGGGGTCCATGCGGGCCGTCATCAGGATGGCCATGCGGCGGGCGACGTCGCCCCGGCTGCGGCTGCGCATGTCCGCGCCGTCGAGGAAGACTGAGCCGGAAATGGACGGGAGCTGGCCGATGATGGTCTTGAGGATGGTCGACTTGCCGGAGCCGTTCGGGCCGATGAGCGTGACGATCCTGCCGCGCTGTACCGAGAGGGCGACCTTGGAGATGAGCGTCTTGCCGTTGTAGCCGACGGACAGGGCATCGGTTTGCAGATAATCCATCACTGCGCCCCCTTTCTGTGGAGCATCATATAGATGACGACCGGCGCGCCGAAGACCGCTGTGACGGAGCTGATGCTGACCTCGGTGGGCGCGAAGGCCGTGCGCGCGATGAGGTCGCAGAACAGGCAGAACGCGCCGCCGCCGAGGAAACAGGCCGGGATCATCAAAAGCGGCTCTGCGGACTTAAAAAGGGACTTCATCAGGTGCGGCACGGCGATGCCGACGAAGGAGATCGGGCCGGCAAAGGCCGTGACGCAGGCGGAGAGCACACTGGAAAGTAAGATCAGCGCCGCACGGAACGCGCGCAGCGGCACGCCGAGATTCTGCGCGTAGACCTCGCCCAGCTGATAGGCCCGGAGGGGCTTGGAGAGCAGGAACGTCAGGATCAGGGCCCTGCCGCAGACCACGGCCATCGTGCGGACATTGTCCCAGCTCATGCCGGAGAAGGAGCCGAGGGACCAGTTGTGCAGGTTGACAATGTTGCTGTCGTCGGCAAACGTGACGAGAAAGTCCGTCAGCGCGGAGCAGATATAGCCGATCATCACGCCGCAGACGACGAGCAGGCTCATCCGGCGGACGCGCCGCGAGATGAGCAGGACAAAGCCCATTGAGAGCATCGCGCCGACAAAGGCCGCTGCGATCAGCGCGGCGGAGGACGACGTGACGCCCCGGCTGAGCAGCAGGATCATCGTGACCGCGACCGTGAACTTGGCCCCGGACGAGATGCCGAGGACGAAGGGCCCGGCGATTGGATTGTGGAAAAACGTCTGCAGCAGGAAGCCCGAGACGGAGAGGGCGCCGCCGAGAATCATCGCCGCAAGCAAGCGGGGCAGGCGGATATTCAGCAGGATGCGGCGCTGCGTGAGGTCGCCGCCGCCGTGGAGAACCGCCCATATTTCAGACGCGGGGAGCCGGACGCTGCCCGCGAGAAGATTCCAGATCAAAAAGGCAACAAGCAGGACGAGGAGCAGCAGGAAACCGCCCCATGTGTGAAGTTTGCGGGTATGTTCCATGCTGCTCCTCCTGTTATGATAATTTTTTTAGGAACCGGAGATCGGCGGCGTCCGGGTTGTTCAAAACGGCGTGGACGTCGAGGATCATGTCGCCGAGGGCGAGCGATTCCTGATAGAAGTTTTTCGTGATACACCAGACATTGCCGGTCTGGACGGCTTTAAAATCCGCAAACAGCGGACTTTTGGCGAGCAGCTCATCGATAGAGGTAATCCCGCCGTCGATGGTGCTGTTGTAGATGAGGACGTCGGCGTCCAGGGCGGTGTCGTAAAAGGACTCCATCTGGATGGTCATTGTGGACAGGGCGTTTTCCTCGCCGCTCTCGTCGAACGAGACATACTCGCCGCCCGCCATACGGATGGCCTTGGCGATATAGTCGCCGGATTTGCGGACATTGACTGCGCCGGACGTCGTGATGTAGAAGAACGCGACGGTCTGGCCCGTCGGTTCCTGGTCGAGCACGGGCGCGAGCGCGGTGATGAGGTCATCATAATATGCGCAGGCCGCGTCCTCTCTGCCGAGCAGGGCGGCATAGAGCTTCAGCCACTCCATGCGGCCCAGCGGTTCCGGCTCGTAGCTTGAGCGCTCGATGAGCACGGGGACGCCGATGCGCTCGAGCTGCTCGATGACCTCGGGCATATGGTAGATCATCGTGTTCTCGATGGCAAGGTCGCAGCCCGCAGCGAGGATCGTCTCATAGTCCGGGGCGGAATATTTGCCCGCGTAGACCATCGTCCCGGCCTGCATCGCGGCCTTGGCCTCGTCGATATACCAATCCGCCTCCTTCTGGCCGCTGAGGGCGATGGCGTCAATGGCGTCCAGCTGCCGGAAATAGTCCATCGCAGCGGTCGCGACCAGATAGATGTGCGAAAGGGGCCGGGTCAGGACGGTCACATCCGCGGGGACGCCGTCCGGCACGGGCGCGTCCCCGGCGACGACGAGGAATGTTTGATCGTCGCCGATCGTGAGGCGCGTATAGTCCTCGCCCGCGTAGGAAACAGAAAACTGCGTGGCGTATTGAAGCGGGAGCGTCCGGTCAAACGTCAGGTCGTCCCACGAAACCGCGCTTGCCGGCTCGCTCTGCGCCGGTTCCGGCGCGGCAGTCTCCTGCTGCGGCGCGGCGCAGGCCGCGAAGGCCAGCAGCAGCGCGGCGAGGAGCGCTATAAAGAGCTTCTTCATTCGGCAGCGGTCAGCGTCGCAGAATCGAAGTTCAGCGTGTACTCGATCTCATGCGGGGTGCTCATCGCGGTGGTGTCGCCGATGACCGTGAGCTCGGTGTCAAAGGCCGCGACGGGGATCTCAAATGTGGAGCCGGGCTCGGTCGTGAGGACGTCATAGCGTTCGCCGTCCACGAGCATGTAGTCATATTTGCTGCTGCTCCAGACGACGGTAGCCACGGCCTTGCCGTCCGCGACGGTCAGCGTGCAGGGAGACTGGATATAAGCCTTGCCGGAGCCGCCTGCGAAGGTCAGCTCGGCGGTGTAGGTGCCGTCGGCCAGGGCGAGATCGTCGACGGTCTTGCCGGATTCCTCGACGGGAACGGGGTTGGAGACGGAGACCTTGTGGTCGTACCACGTGCCCTTCTTGCCGATGAGCGCGAGGTCAAATTCCTCGTCCAGCGTAGGAACGGGGATGTCGAAGCCGAAGACCTCGTCAGAGAGGCCGTCGGAATAGGTAACGGTGTCGGTGGTGGGCTGGAGCAGCTCGGCCCCTTCCTTTTCCGCGTCTTCCTTGACGCCGGGGAAGAGGTTGAGGATGCTGGTGCCCGCAAGGCTGACGTGGATAGTCATCTCGCCGTTTTCGACGGTGAGCGTGCCCTTGCCGTCGCAGGCCTCATTGGCATGGAACATGGAGCTGTCGGTGTTGAAGTCGGCAGTATAGACGCCGTCGGGCAGGGCCGGTTCGGCGGACGCATCCGCATCCTCCGCAGTCTCGTCGGTTTCGGGTTCGGCGGGCTGTTCGGTCTGCACGGCCTGTTCCAGCTCTGCAGGTTCGGTCTCTGCGGGCTTGACCGCGCAGGCGGTCAGCAGCGCGAGCAGCATCAGCGCAGCGAGCGCAAGGGCGATGGTCTTTTTCATGATGGTTCCTCCTGAATGGCGCTTGGCTCCGGGGCAGGTCTTCCCCACCCCGGAGCTCAGTTTAAGTCAAATTAGGCGTTCAGCGAGTCGATCGCAGCCTTGGTGTGGGCGACATAGAGCGCCTGCACATCGGCGATCTCGCCGAGGCCGTGGATCTGGCAGTCGACGGTGAAGCCAGCGGCTTCGAACATGGTCTTCCAGGAATCTTCCTCGGAACCGGCCATATCGTTGTTGGCGTGGTCGCCGGCGACGACCATCAGCGGGCGCAGCACGACATTGGTATAGCCCGCAGCCTTGACGGCCTCGATGACAGCCTCGCAGGCGGTCTCTTCCGGCTCACCCTCGACGGTGCCGATAAAGACGTTCTCATAGCCGAGGTTCTGCATCTGGGTCTGCATCTGGCTGTAGGTGACCTTGGCGACGTGCGCGGTGCCGTGACCCATGAAGACGAACGCGGTGCCCGCGTCCTTGGCGGCATCAAGGCTCTCGAAGCCGGAATCGGCAACAGCCGCAGCGGTGATGGCCTTGGCAACAGCTTCCTTGTCGGCATTGATGACGGTAGCGTCGGAGCCGACTTCGCCAAGCAGCGGCTCGGCAATGGAGACGGATTCAAACTTGTCCTTATACTGCTCGATGGCTTCACACATCTCGTCATACTCTGCGCCATGCATCAGGTGCGTCGGCTGGACCACGAGATTCTTCACGCCATTGGCAACTGCACGGTCGAGCGCCTGGGTCATGTTGTCGATCTTCTCGCCGTCACGGGCCTGGACGTGGTTGATGATGATCTGCGCGGTGAAGGCGCGGCGGACGGACCAGTCGGGATACGCGGCCTGCAGGGCGTCTTCGATGCCCTTGATGTCGGCAACACGGCTGTCATTGTAGGACGTGCCGAAGGAGACAACGAGCAGCTCGTTCTCGCCGATCTCATCCTGATTGCGCGCATCGTCGAGCGAAGCGTCGCCGGTATCGAGGCCGAAGTAATCGGGGCTGGCCTCGTCGCCTTCGACGAGCTCCTTCTGCGCATCGGTCAGGGCGTCCCAGGCGGCCTTGGCCGCTTCGCACTGGGCGTCGGTCTCATCGGTGCGGGACTGGACATAGATCGCGTCGATCAGGGCGGCGACATTGTCGGCGGCTGCCTGATCCAGCTCTTCCTGAGAGGGCTGCGGCTCTTCCGGGGTCTGCTCCTCGGCGGGCGTGGTCTCTTCGGGGGTAGTGGTCTGTTCGGTTTCTGCGGGGTCTACGGTGGGGGTCTCGTCCGCGCTGCTCTTGCAGGCGGAGAGGAGGCTCAGCAGCATCACGGCTGCGAGCACAAGCGCGAGGGTCTTTTTCATGTGAGGTCTACCTCTTTTCTAAAATGTTCTGAAAAATATAAAAACGGCTGCGCTGGCGCAGCCGTTCTCCCTAGCCGTATCGAATGTCGTCTTCCAAAGCGGAAGACCATACAAACTTGCAGGAAGGCCGACCCGTGGACAGCGGATCTGAGATTCCACGCCAAGGCAGGTCTCCTGACTTCGTTCTTCGCGGCTCTGCCCTTCCCGGTTTCCCAGTGGTAAGGACGCACACACCGGCCATCTGGCCGGTCCGGCGCTTCCTTTGCAGGTCCGCTCCCGTACACAGTGACTGCATCGCTCCGGATTCTCACCGGATTCCCTTTTCATCCGCCTTGCGGTGGACACCTTGGCGCTACAATTTTATATTGTTTCAGACAGTCCACATTATAACACGCATCGGAAAAGAGTCAACCGGAGAAATCGACAGTTTTCCCCGGTCGGCAGCCGCATTTCCCGGCGAGAATGCCCGAAAACGGGAAAGTGCCCGGCGGACACAGGGTCCGCCGGGCGCTTTGGGCGTTCCGCAAGAGATTACTGCATAAACGTGCCCGCGATCATCTGGTCGATGTAGGCGAGGTACTTCTCCTGCACGTCGGCGGGAACAAGATCGCTCAGCGCGCCGGCGGAGAGGGTGTTGTTCTGCAGCGTGCCGTAGAGCGTCGCGCCGCCGAAGGTACCGTCGATGACAGCCTGCATGGAGGCGACGATCATGGCGGAGTTGTCGGTGACCTGAGAGCAGATGATGCACTCGTTCTGGCCGAGGATGTCGGCAGGCTGGCCGATGTCGTAGATCTTGACTTCGCCCGCGGCGGCGTTGGCCGCGTCGATGGCCTCGCGCGCGCCGGAGTCGACGGCGGAAGCGTCGCCGAAGAAGACGTCAGCACCCTGGGCGATCAGCTCAGTGGCAAATTCCTTGCCCTTCGGGGCGTCGGAGAAGGAGTTGGCATAGGGGACGTTGAGCAGCTCGACGGTCTTGCCTTCCTGCTCGGCGACGTACTTGGCCGCCTCTTCAAAGCCCGCGATCTTGCCCTTGGTGGTGTCGAGCTCCATGCCGCCGATGAAGCCGAGCTTGCCGCTCTCGGTCATGAGGCCGGCGAGGGCGCCCGCGATCCAGCCGATCTGCTGCGCGTTCGGGAGCAGGGAGGAGACGTTGCCGTTGACGGCCTTGTCGGGGGTATCTTCCGCACCGTTCAGCAGGGCGAAGGCCACGTCGGGATATTCCTCAGCCGCCTGCAGGACGGCGTCGGTGTACTGGTTGCCGGGGGCGTAGATCATGTCGTAGCCGAGGGTGCAGTAGGCGACGATGGAATCATAGTAGGCGTCCTGCGAGATGGAGTCGGTGACCTCGGTCTCCCAGCCCATCTTTTCGGCCGCGGCGATCATGGCGTTGTAGCAGGCCGCGCCCCAGCCGCCGTCGTTGATGCTGGAGTCGCAGATCATGGCGACCTTATAGGCAGAGCCGTCAGCCTTGGTGGCAGCGGTGGGCTCTTCCGTGACAACGGGTTCATCGGTCGTGTCGGCGGGCTCGGTGGTGTCAGCCGGTTCGGCGGCGGTGTCGGTCGTGTCGGTCTTGCTGGTGTCGTCCGCAGGAGCCGCGGTGTCGGTCTTCGCAGTACCGGCACACGCCGCCAGCGACAGGAGCATGACAAGCGTCAGAAGCATTGCAATGATCTTTTTCATTTTTTGTCCTCCATAGAATATTAGGATTCTGCAGCAGCGCACAATGCGGTGCTGCCATAAGTTTATAACAACGCCGAAGCGTTATTACCGGTTTACCGCTGTTCACGGCGGTAGGGCTTGCCGTTGGCCTTGGGTCCGGCCTGGCGGGCGCCGATGAGCGTGAGGACGACGACCGTCGCCACGTAGGGGATCATCTGGAAGAACTGATACGGGATGGCGATGCCGGAGACCTGGAGGCGGATCTGGAGCGCGTCGCAGAAGCCGAAGAACAGGCAGGCCAGCAGGATGCCGCCCGCGTTCCAGCGGCCGAAGATGACGGCGGCCAGCGCGATGAAGCCGCGCCCGGCGACGATACCATCGGTATAGGTGCTGGAATAGCAGGTGGTGAGGTACGCGCCGCCGATGCCGGACAGGGCGCCGCAGATCACGCAGGCGAGGTACTTCACGCCGACGACCGGGATGCCGAGCGTGGCGGCGGCCTGCGGATTCTCGCCGACGGCCTTATAGCTCAGGCCCGCGCGGGTCTTGCCGAAGAAGATGGCCGTGAAGAGGACGAGCAGGAATGTGAGATAGACCATCGGGCTCTGGTCGAAGAGCAGCGGCCCGAGCACCGGGATGTCCTTCAGGCCGGGGATGGCGACGGAGGACATGGTGGTGATCTGCTTGAGGTCGGACCCGGTGCCGAAGTAGACGCGGTAGATGAAGGACGCGAGCGCCGGGGCGAAGATGTTGACGGCCATGCCGTAGACGGTATGGTCGGCGCAGAGCGTGACCGTGGAGAACGCGTAGATCATGTTGACGATCACGCCCGCAAGCGCGCCGCAGAGCAGGCCCAGCCAGTTCGATCCCGTGACATAGCAGACGAGGAAGCCGACGAGCGCGCCGATGGAGGCGAGGCCCTCGAGGCCGATGTTGACCATGCCCGCGCGCTGGCCGTAGAGCTCAGCCAGGGAGATGAGCAGCACGGGGATGGCGAGACGGACCGTTGCAAGAAGGAGGCTCGAGATCCAATCCATTACGCTTCACCCGCCTTTCTGCCGTGGAAGACGCGGCTGCGCCACGCCTGGAATTCCGGGAGCTTGGTCAGCGCCATGCCAGCGACGGAGAAGACGATGACAAGCGCCTGAATGATGTCGGACACGCTGGTGGGCACGCCGGTAGCGGCCTGCATGGTGGTGGAGCCGACGCGGAGCACCGCGAAAAACAGCGCGACGACCATCGTCGCGATCGGGTGCAGCTGGCCGATGAGGGCCATCGCCACGCCGTCGAAGCCGTAGCCCGCGCCGTAGCCGTTGATGAGGCGGAACTGCGTACCGAGCAGCTCCGCGCCGCCGCCGAGACCGGCAATCGCGCCGGAGACAATGAAGCTGGCGAGCATAAAGCGCTTGACGGGAATGCCGTTGAAGCGGCTGGCCGTGAGGTTGCAGCCGACGGCGCGCAGGCGGAAGCCCGCGCTCGTCCAGAACAGGACGTAATAGAGGATCAGGCCGACCGCGACCGCGATCACAAAGCCCCAAGTGAAGCGCATCCCGGTGATGATGCGCGGAAGATGCACCTCATCGGCAATGGCGGGTGTCTGCGGGACGGAGGCATCGCGGATCCAGCTGGTGTAGATGACGCCCATGAAGAGCGTGGCGACATAGTTGAGCATGATGGAGATGATCATCTCGTTCTGCCCGCGGCCGATTTTCAGCACGCCGGGAATCATGCCCCAGAAGCCGCCGGCCACCGCGCCGGCCAGCAGCGCGAGCAGCACGCCGGCAAAGCCGGTCAGGCCGGTGAAATAGCAGGTCAGGAACGCGGCGATGGAGCCCATCAGGAACTGCCCCTCGCCGCCGAGGTTGAACACGCCGCACTTATACGCGAAGCAGGCGCAGAGGGCCGTGAAGATCAGGGGCGTGGCCTTGGTGAGCGTGGTACCGATGCCGGCCTTGGAGCCGAACGCGCCCTGGAACAGGAACTTCACGGCAAGGAACGGGTTCGCGCCGAGGGCAGCCATGATGATACCACCGATCAGGAACGCGAGCAGAACGGACAGCAGCGGCACAAGGAACGCGCCGAACGCTTTTTTCACTTTTCCCATACCTCTCCCCCTCACTTACCGGTCATGGCCAGGCTGATCTCGTTGATCGGCGGCTTGCTGCCGGAGAATTCGCCCATGATGCGGCCTTCGAAGCAGACGACGATCCGGTCGGACATCTCGAGGATCTCGTCAAAGTCGGCGCTGATGAGCAGAATGCCGACGCCGCGGGCGCGGGCGGCGATCATCTGGTCGTGGACAAAGCTGGTCGCGCCGATGTCGAGGCCGCGCGTAGGATGCGCCATGACGAGGACGGACGGGCCGCTCTCGAGCTCGCGGGCGATGATGACCTTCTGCTGGTTGCCGCCGGACAGCTCGCGCACGCTCTGGCTGTCAGAGGTGGCGCGGACATCATATTTTTCCATCATGGACTGCGCGTAGGCGTGGATGGCGCGCTTGTTCAGGCGCAAACCATGACCGTGGCTGAAGCGCGGATCGTCGGTGTCCTTGAGGACAAGATTTTCCGCGATCGACATATCGCCGATCAGGCCCTGCAGGTTGCGGTCCTCGGGGACGTGGCTGACGCCGTGCTCGATGAAGCCGTTCGGGTCGAAGACGGCGACGCGGTCACCCTTGAGCCGGACCGTGCCGCTCTCCGGGGCGATGACGCCGGTGATGAGCTGGGCCAGCTGGGTCTGGCCGTTGCCGTCGACACCCGCGACGCCGACGATCTCTCCGGCGTGGATGCGGAGCGACAGATCGGCGAGGCCGCTGTGCTTGCTCTCCTTGTTATAGTCCACATGGTCGAGCTCCGCGACGATCTCATGGCCGGAGGCGTCGACCTTTTCATAGTGTGACTCGGTCAGCTCTTTGCCAATCATCATGCCGGCGAGCTTCTGGCCGTCGGTCTCGGCGCGGTCGACCGTGCCGACGACCTTGCCGAGGCGGAGAATGGTGATGCGGTCGGAGATGCGGAGCACCTCGCGCATTTTATGACTGATGAAGATGATGGATTTGCCCTCGCCGACAAGCTTCTGCATGATGGCGAACAGTCCCTCGACCTCGATGTCGGTCAGGGCGGCGGAGGGCTCGTCAAGGATCAGCAACTCGGCCCCGTGGTAGAGGGCCTTGAGGATCTCGGTGCGCTGCTGTTCGCCGACGGAGATCTCCGTGATGAGCTTGTCGAGCTGGACGTCGAGGCCGTATTTTTCCGAAAGCGCCTCGATCTCCTTTCTGCGGGCCGCGCGGTCGATAAATAGGCCCTTGGCGTGTTTGTCGCCGAGGATGATGTTGTCAAAGACGGTCATCGCCTCGACGAGCATGAAGTGCTGATGCACCATGCCGATGCCAAGCTTGACCGCCTGGCTCGGCGATTCGATGCGGACCTCCTGCCCGTTCAGAAAGATCTTGCCCTCAGTGGGCTGGTAGAGGCCGATGAGGATATTCATGAGCGTCGATTTCCCCGCGCCGTTCTCTCCGAGGAGCGTATGTACCTCGCCCTTGGCGACGGAGAAATTGATGTCCTGATTGGCGTAAAAGTTGCCGAACCGTTTGCTGATGTGCTCCATGCGCAGCAATTCACTCAATCCCGGCTTCCTCCTTTTTTCTCTTGATATTCCGAGTATATCACGTGCCTGGGTGGATGAAAAGAAATTTTGTTCCGGTTTTCCTTTTTCTCCGTTTTGCCGAAAATATGTCCAGATATTGGGGCGCATTTTCTGGCTTTACCAAATTTCGCAGGCCGGAGCGGCCCACCGCACAAAAGCAGGACAAAAAAATTGCAGGCAGGAGCCGCCTCCAAAGCCCGCGGCATGTAAAAAACCAGCTGCCCAAACGGACAGCCGGAAATGGTTTTGCGCTGTTTTTGATCTACCCATATATGTTTTTGATCAAAGGTTGAATTCCTCATCCGCCCATCATTTCAAAATATCAGCATCATTAGAATCATAACCACCGGCCGTGCCGGTGGTTTGCACTAGCCCCCTTGGGGCATGACC
>ERZ1673699.253-NODE-253-length-70545-cov-18.836161_pt1 | contig 70545 bp, 58 predicted proteins | sample MGYA00580229_ERZ1673699 | MGnify/ENA primary metagenome ERZ1673699 (study PRJEB41218, sample SAMN15661785) | gut metagenome | host: Homo sapiens | place: Canada: London | collected 2015-08-20/2019-03-30 | study: EMG produced TPA metagenomics assembly of... | reverse complement strand
CGTCCCGTTACTATTGTCTCATGCCTGTCCATGCGCGGGGTGGTTTGACGGTTACAGCAGAAATGCAGGCGTACAGTGAGGACGCTGAAATGACATTCGAAGTCTACGCGCGCGGCTGGCTGGAACGGCAGACGAAATATGCGCCGTACGATCGCCTTTTACCGACGTTCGCTCGAAACCGTGTTCCCGGTGTGGGGGGATGGGCTCCTATTTCTATCATTCTTCGTTCAACGCCTCCGCAACCTCCTGCGCGATGCGCTGTCTTTCATCTTCACCCTTTGCCTGCGCATATCGTTCCAGCGCAGCATCCCGCAGATCTGCCGCCTGCCGGGACCACACCTCAAACTCGCCCTTGGTCATCAGTCCGCTTCTGATACGGGCAAAATATTTTTTGTACGCCCGCTGATGCACTTTCCAGACATCGTTATTTTCCACCTTGCTTCGGAAGCTGCTGCTTGCGCCGATCTCACGGCAGGTCTTGCCGTCCTGTCCCGGTGCAGCTCCGGTGCAATAGGCGTAGGTTGCCCCGGGTTTCTGCAAAAACCAGCGACCGCAGTTGGCGCAGCGCTTCGGCACAAATCCCTTTTGCAGCCCCTTCATGAACTCCGCATAGACAAAATCCAGCAGCCGGTCAAAGTACATTTTTTCGACCACCTCCGCCTCGCGCCCAGTGCCACGGATGCAGAATTGCGCGTTTACCTTCGGCGCGTCCACCTTCGAATCTGCGCCAAGGCTGACGCCGCTGACGAACGGCTCCAAGCCTTTTTTCTCGATCTGTTGTGCCAGAGAAGTTTTTCTCTGACCCTTTTTCTTTTCAAACGACTTGCCCGCAAAGATGCCGTCGAGAAACCACGCATACCGTTCCTGAATCAAACGAATATCGTCGATCTGCTGCTGCATGAACGCGGGCAAATCGTTAGGGTGTATCTGAAAACTCATGATGTGACCGGCAGCGAGGGATTTTTGCGTTGCGCAAGACATTTTTTCGCAGGAATACTGACGTATTTCAAGGAAAAATGACGCGGCGCACCGCAAAAAGGCCCGCTGTCCGGGTGCGTTGGGAGTTTTCAGATACACCCTAGGTAGACGCGCCGCAGCCGGAGCAGGTTTTGCTTCTGCGATGCTGCGTATGGCTGCATAGCTCATATCGCGCTGCGGCTGCCTGGAGCTCTTGTCAACACGGGAAGCTTCGATGAACAGCCGCGTCAAACTTCTGCAACTCCGTGTATTCCGGGAGATTTTGATTCTGTATTGCTTACAGGCACGTATATCCGCCGTCAACGGAGAGGACTGCGCCGGTTGTAAACGTAGACGCGTCGCTTGCAAAATAGAGGACAAGCCCGACCATTTCGTCCGGCTGGGCGACCCGGCCCATCGGCGTACCACCGATCCATTTGGCGACCACAGGGTCGTTCGGCGTAGAAAGCCGTCTGGCCGTGAGCGGCGTATCGGTAAAGCCGGGGCAGATCGCGTTGACGCGTACGCCGCGCTGCGCCCATTCGTTGGCCATGCACTTTGTCAGCATGATGACACCCGCCTTGGACGAGTTGTACGCGCATTGCTGCTGGGGCAGGGGATTGACGACCAGACCGGACATGGACGCAACGTTCACAATATTGCCGTGTCCCTGCTGCAGCATCCGGTTTCCGAACGTGCGACACATGAGGAACGTGCCCGTTAGATTGACACCGACGACCTTCTGCCAGACCTCCAGCGGCATCTCCTCCGCGGGCGCCAGCTTGTTGACGCCCGCGTTGTTGACCAGAATGTCAAGTCCGTTCGGGAAGATCTCCCACGCCTGTTCCGCAAGGCGCAGCACGTCTTCTTCCTTCGAGATATCCGCCTTCAGCACCGTACAGCTCACGCCCTTGGCGCGCACGGCGGCCTCTGCCTTCGGGAATTCTTCTTCCATCAGACCCGCGATGATAATATTCGCGCCTGCCGCGGCCAGACCCTTTGCAATCTCCAGCCCGATGCCGCGCTCCGCGCCGGTCACAAGGGCGGTCTTGCCCTTCAGACTGAACCGGTCCATTGTAAAATCAGCCATATAAATTTCCTTCCTTCTTATTCCGTCGTAAACGAATAGATGGTCTTGCTGTCAAAGACCTCGCCCGCGCGCAGGACGCAACTTGGCCAGTCCGGATGGTGGATGCAGTCCGGGAAATGCTGCGTTTCGAGGCAGAACGCGGAGCGGTGGCCGTATTGCTCCCCGTTTTTGCCGATGCGCTCTTTCATATGATTGGCCGTAAAGAGCTGCACACCGGGCTGGTCGGTCGTCACGCACATGACGATGCCGCTTTTGAGAGACTTCGCCTCGATCGCCGGGACGCTTCCGTCCAAGCAGAAATTCACGTCGTAGCCGCGGAAGGGTTTCACGCACGGCTCGTCGCTGTCCGCGTCCTTGCCAATGGGCTTGAAGGCGCGGAAGTCCATTGCCGTGCCCGCGACAGGCGCAAGTTCGCCCGTCGGCAAGCAGCCCGCGTCGTTCGGCGTATAGCGGTCGGCATGAATTTTCAGAAGCTGCTCCTGCACTGTGCCCTCACCGTCGAGGTTAAAATAGCTGTGGTTTGTCAGATTCAAAATCGTATCCTGATCGCACTGCGCCGTATAGTGGAGCATCAGCCCGTCTCCCTGCCAGCTGAACTTCACCGATACCGTCAGCGTGCCGGGATACCCCTCCTCGCCGTCCGGCGAGACGCGCGTGAAGCGGACGCCGTCCGGCTCCTCCGTTCCCTGCCAGACGTATTTGTCAAAGCCGCGCAGACCGCCGTGCAGATGGTTCTCACCGTTGTTTTTCGCCAGCCAGTACGTCTTTCCGTTCAGCGCAAATTCCGCGCCGCCGATGCGGTTGCCGAAGCGGCCGATTGTCGCGCCATAGAAACTGGGGTTGCCGGCATAGCCGGCCAAATCGTCATAGCCGAGCACAACGTCGATAAGACGTCCTGCCCGATCGGGAACCTGAACGCTGCGGATCGTCGCACCATAGTCCAAAAGCTCCGCGCGCAGGCCATGCGCATTTTCCATCGTCCAGCAGGATACGGCAGTACCGTCTGCAAGTGTGCCGAACGGACGCTTTGTAATCTTCATGTGGTTTCTCCTTTTCATACAGCACTGCGCCTGCCGGTGTCCCGGCAGGCGCTTAATGGTTACAGGATCCTGTCCGCGCCCAGCAGCCTGATCTTACTGATGCAGTAATCGCGGATGGCATGGATCGGTTCACGCATGAACACATCCAGCGCAACCGTCGTGCGCTCCGTGACCATGACCTGATCGAGGAAGGCGTAGCAGAGATCGGTTGCAAAGTTGACCTTGCGGATACCGGCTTCTACTGCCATGCGGATCTGCTCGTCCGGCACGCCGGAGCCACCGTGGAGCACCAGCGGCAGTTTGCCTGTTGCTTCACGGATGTCGCGGATACGCTGAATATCCAGCACAGGCGCTTTTTTATACCGTCCATGCGCCGTTCCCACCATGACAGCCAGCGCGGAAACGCCGGTTTCCTTTACAAAGCGCTCTGCCTCCGCGACATCGGTATAGTTGCCGAGCACCTCGTCCTTCGTCGCGCCGACATGGCCAAGCTCACCCTCGACCGGAACGCCGGCATAGCTGCAGAGCTCTGCCGCGAGCTTTGTCATGGCAATGTTCTCCTCCAGCGGCAGGGTCGATGCGTCGATCATCACGCCAGTCATGCCCAGACGGATGGCCCGGACAACCTCCGGGATGCCCGCGCCGTGGTCAAGGTGCATGACCGCAGGCTGCGGGAGCTGGCGGATGGCCTCCAGAATGGCGGGCGCGACGAAATTGCCGTCGTTGGTATCGGCCAGACGGCTGAACATCTGGAAGATGACCGGTGCGCCGGTTTCCTTCGCGGCTTCCAGAACACCCATGACGCACTCCTGCGTGTAGCAGTTGAACGCCGGGATCGCGCAACCTTTTTCTTCAGCCAGCGCAAGAATGGATCTTAAATCAGTCAGCATATTTTTTCTCCTTTTAATCCACCGTATCGGAGTCCAGATGCGGGATCAGGCGGCAGAACTCGCGCAGCTCCCATGTATAGTCGCCTTCGACCTCAGCCATGTGATGGATGTACGGGCCGTCGATCAGCTTGCGCTCCCACTTGGTCAGGTTGTTGAACCGTGCCCAGAGGTAGGTGCCGAAGGTATACGGGCCGTCGGCGCTCTCCAGCGTGCCGTTGAGCAGCTGATAGTGGCCGTCGTCCTGATCGAAGCGGCAGATGGTGAATTTGCCGTCCTTGACCTGGAACCACTGGCGCTGGTTCTCCTCGCGCGCAATGGTACCGGGCTTCTTGAGCGAATAGGCGAACGGGCCGCAGTGCCACAGCAGCTCGACGTTCTTGTCCTCGGGGTGGCGGACGGTGAACTCACCGAAGAACGGAGGGTTCTTGCCCAGCGCCGCGCAGGACAGCAGCGCCATGGAGATCGCGCCGTGCATATCGCTCTCGCAGGAGACGATGTAGCCCATGTCGGCCAGAATGCTGTAGGCCGTGCAGGGCATGGCCCCGACGCCCAGCTGCATGGATGTCCAGCACTCGGAGGAAATGACATCGACATCGTATTCCTCGAAGATTTCCTTATAGAGAAGCACAAATGCGTAGATCTTTTTTGCAAGCGGCGGGGTATCCTTGTCCATCTGATAGCGCTCGAACAGGATCTTCGCGCCCTCCTCCAGCTCTGCATCGCGCTCTTTGAGGATGCGGTTATATTTGTCGATAATGACCGCCATATTGACCGGAATGATGTGCATGCCGAAGCGCTGCATCAATTCGCCCTCGTTGAAAATAACGGAGCAGAACGGCTTCGGCCGCAGACCGACCTGCGCGATGCGCATACCGCGGAAATTCTTGATCATACAGGCCACGCGGACGAATTTGTCCAGGCCTTCGGCAAAGATCGGGTCGCTTACGCGGCAATTTTCAATATAGCTGAACGGAACGCCGTAGCGCTGCATCTGGCGGCTGACGCCGAACAGACCGCATTGGCTGTCCGTGTGACGGCTGCCGTCCGGCTCAAATACGTCGTCCAGCGGGCCCCAGAGCAAAACCGGCAGGCCAAGCTCTTTGGTGACCATGGCGGCGACCTCTTCGTTGCCGAAGTTGCTGTTGATGATGAAAATCGCGTCGGCGCGCTCTTTGCGCATCAGATCGACAACAGGCTGCACGTCTTTTTCGTTGTACAATACTTCTACATCGTTAATGCCCTTGAGGTCGACGAACGAGACGTTTTCGCTGGTGAAATGCTCCTCGATATACGCTACGGTTTTTCTTGCGCGCTCCTCCGCATATTCCCAGTTGAAAATACCGGGGCGCGGGGTGCAGTCTCTGCGGATCGGCACAAGACCGATCTTGACATGGTAATTCAGCATACTGATTTCCTCCCTGTCTTTCTATTTGTCAAGCGTTCAAAAGCCCATATTTGTAATGCCGGACACGCTCGTCCAGCTCAGCTCCGTCAATTTCGCCCGTGGCGAGGAACTTTTCCAGAACCGGCAGCGTCGGGATGCCGGAGCGCCCGCCGGGTCGGGTGCATTTGATCGCCGAAACGCCGGAACAGAACCGGCAGCAGGTCTTTGCGTCCCAACCCTGCAGCCAGGCGTAGATATAGGCTCCGTGGAACACATCGCCTGCACCGGTCGAATCGACTGCCTTGACCTTGAAAGCCGGAACTTCAAAAAATTCGTCTCCACAGAGACCGATGCAGCCATCAGCGCCAAAAGTAAAGATCACGGTCTTCGGCCCCTGCGACTGAATGGCGCGCAGGACACGCCGAATATCCGCTCTGCCGCCGGTATAGCCCTCGGTCTGGCACATGACGTTGTAATATGTCTCAGAGCCGATGAAGATGTCCAGATGGCGGTAATTTTCATAGATATCCGGACGGTAATACGCCGCGTCGATGGACACGACGCCGCCTGCCTCGTGCATCCACTCGCAGGCTTTGACGATGGCCGGTGTAAACTGGCCGATATGCAGCGCCTTTGCCGACTGGATATAGTCCTTATCCAAATCTGACGGGGTCAACGGGTCAAAATCGCCGGGCTTGCTGATAAATTCCTTGCCGTCAATTTCCTGTTCGGCCACACACAGGCAGAAATTCGTCCGTTTGCCGGCAGCTACCTTCAAGTGTGACGTATCAACATGGTTGTAGGTGAAATCCGCTGTGGCAAGCCGCCCAAGCATGTCGTCACCGACGACACCGAGGATGGAGCTTCTCAGCCCCAGCCTCGCCGCCGCGACCATCGCCGTAGGGACGTTGCCGCCGCCCATGAAGCAGTAGTCGTTCATGCGCATATTGACGTTGGTTTCCGGGAGCCTAGAAAGCTGGATATCCAGATCCTGAAACGGGTCGCCGAAGCCAATGACGTCAAATTTCTTTTCCATTTCGTTCCCCTTTCCGCGTTTACGGGATCATGGCGCAGTATTTGAAGTCGAAATACTCTTCGAGGGACCAGGGGGATTTGTCGCAGCCGACGCCGGACTGCTTCACGCCTGCGTGCGGGGTCTGCTCGGTGCCGCCGGAGCCGTTGATGAAGATCTCGCCGGCCTCCATGCCCTCGAACGCTTTGGCGATCTCCTTCGCGTTGTGGCCGAAGAAGTAGGAGGACAGGCCGTAGATCGTGTTGTTGGCCTTTTCAATCGCCTCGTCCAGCGTCTTGAACGGCTGCATCGGGATGATCGGCCCGAAGATCTCCTCTTTGCTCACGCGCATATCGTCCGTAACGTCCACCAGCAGCGCGGGCGTCATGTACGCGCCCTTCGCAAAGTCCTCCGGCACCTCGCCGCCCATCACGAGCTTCGCGCCGGACTTCACCGCGTCGTCCACCAGCTCCAGCATACGGTCGCGCGCCTTTTTGTTGATCAGCGGCCCCATGACCTGTCCTTCGTCCTTCCACTGGCCGAGCTTCACGGCGCGCAGCTTTTCCGCGACCTTTTCGCACAGCTGCGGATAGATGCGCTCCTGCACATAAATGCGGTTATAGTTCACGCACGTCTGGCCCGCGAAGCCGGTCTTCTTCGCCACGATATTCGCCGCAACCTCGTCCAGATCCACGTCCGGCATCACGATGACCGGCGCATTGCCGCCCAGCTCGAAGGAATACTTCTTTACGGATGTCGCGCCCTCGCGCATGATCTGCAGGCCCGTCTCGCTCGAACCGATGAGCGTAATGAGCTTCGGGATGCTGCTGGAGTTGAGCGTCTTTCCCACCTCTGCGGCCGGGCCGGAGATGATGTTGATGACGCCTGCCGGGAAGCCGATCTTCTCCGCGATCACGCCGAGATAGAGCGTGGCCAGCGGGGTCTGGCTCGACGGCTTGATGATGCAGCAGCAGCCGGAGACGACTGCGGGCGCGATCTTCAGTCCCGCGTTGCCCAGCGGGTAGTTCCACGCCAGATGGCCGACCGAAACGCCCATCGGGCGGCGCTCGACAATATGATAGCCGCTGCCATACGTCCCTGCCGCGTTGGGGAAGGACGTGCCGTAAATGCGCTTGACCTCCTCTGCGTAATACTGGAAGCTCGTCATGCACCAGTCAAAGTCGCCGCAGGCCAGCGCATACGTTCTGCCGGATTCCCGGCTGACCAGCTCGACCAGCGTCTCGCGCTCGGCAAGGCATGCCTCGCGGAGCTTCAGCATCCAGTCGATGCGCGTCTGCAAAGGGGTCTTCGACCAGGTCTTGAACGCCTCCGCCGCCGCGTCCAGCGCCTGCTGCGCCTGCGCCGCGTTCGCGGAGCCGACCGTGCCGACGACCTCGCCGGTCGACGGGTCGAGCACGTCCAGCGGCTTTCCGAGACCGTCTACCAGTTTTCCGTTAATGTACTGCTGATACATCCCGCTTACTCCTTTCTCTCCAGCGCGTCCGCGCGCTGCTGGTTCTTAAAGCCCTTCAGACCGCGCGCGCCGAGGAACTTCGCGGTCTTGCCGAGCTCTGCTTCAATTTCCATGAACCGGTTCGCTCGCGGGCCGATGCCGCATTCGCGCACGGAGCCGGCGTTGATGCCCACAGCATAATCCGCGATGGCTTCGCCCTCGCCTCTGGAATCCGACGGCATGACGGCGTAGCCGAATTTGTACGCATACTGGATCATCTCCAGCGCCTCGGAGATCGTGCCGATCTGGTTGACCTTCAGCAGAACCGTATTGGCCGCGCCCTTCGTCACGCCATGGGCCACGCGGCGGAGGTTCGTCGTGAACAGATCGTCGCCGACAATCTGGATGCCGGAATCCTTCGTCAGAGCCGCGGTCGTGTCATAGTCGTCCTCGTTGAACGGGTCTTCCAGAATGACGAACGGGAATTCCTTGATGATATGCAGATAGAACTCGTAGAGCTGATCCTTCGTCTTGGGCTGGTTATTAAAGAGGCCGTAATATTTGCCGTCTTCCTTGTTGTGATAGGTGTCGGTCGCGACGTCCATCTGGAAGCCGGCCTTTCCTTCATAGCCAGCCTCGATGATCGTCTCGGTCATAGCTTCCCAGATCTCCTCGTCGGACTTGAACACGCCTTCCGGCACGACGATGAAATCGCGGATGTTCGGCGCGCCGCCGAAGCGCTTGTCCATCTTCTCGGCCCAGCGGGTATGGATATCCCAGCACGCGTAGGAGGCGTCGGCAAACGTGTCGAAGCCGAAGCACATGACGGACATGGTGGGCTTGCCGCCGGGGGTGGTGATGCCGCCGCCATAGCGCTCATGTCCCGCGACCATCGCGACGCCCGGAACGGGCAGATACATCGCGTTCGCGCCGCCGATATGCCGGTAAAGCGGGATGCCCAGCGCCGCCGCGCCCGCCTTTAAAACAGCCGCGGAGACGGCCGCCGTCGCGTTGCCGCCGAGCTTTGCCTTCGCGTCCGGGACAATATCGAGCATCGTGCGGTCGATCAGCCGCTGGTTGGCCGCGTCCAGCCCCTTCAGCGCCGGAGCGATGATCTCGTTGACGTTCCGCACCGCGCCCAGAACGCCCTTGCCGCGGAAGCGTTCGCCGCCGTCGAAGTCAAAATGGATCTCATGCGTGCCGATGGAAATGCCGGACGTGCACATGGCCCGGCCCGTCGCGCCGTTTTCCGTCGTGACCACGGCCTCTACGCCGGGGTTGCCGCGGTTCGTGTATACCTGTCTTGCCGTAATGGAGCGGATCTCTGTTCCTGCCATTTTTCTGTCACTCCTTCTGTATTTCTTTTATTCCTGAATCAAAATCACGCGCAGATCGAGCGCGGAGACATTTGCTGCCGCCGCCACGCCGCAGCCGAGCCGCCAGAGCGGCTCCGACGTGCCGTGCGTGCGCAGCGCGTCCTCCAGATCGATCCCGGCCTGCTTCGCGGCCTGCGCCGTTTCGCCGTCTGTGATCGCACCGGCGAGGCAGTCCGGCGCGCCGGGGTACCGGAAGCCGCCGGGGCCGTCCGTGCCGTCGGTGTCGACCGCGCCGAAGACGATCCTCCGGCTGCCTGCGATCGTCACCGCCGCCACCGTGCAGTATTCCTGATTGCGCCCGCCGACGCCGCTCTCCGCGCCGACCGTCACCACGTTCTCGCCGGAGGACAAAAGCACGATGGGCGCGCGGAACGGCTCTGCCATGCGCTCTGCGCAAAGGGCCATCGCCGCGTCGACCAGTCCCGCCTCCTTCGCCTCCGCCTGCTGATATTCCGAGAGCATGACGCAGGGCAGACCAAGCTCCGCCGCCTTTTTCCGCACGGCGGGATAGACCGTCGCGTCCTTGAAGATGAGGCCGAAGAACCGTGCGCCGAGGCTTTCATACTCTTCTACACTCATGTTCTCCGTCTCCGGCGTGCCGCGCAGCAGCCGGTTCTGGATGGAGACGGGGGTCTTGTCCCACGCGTTCCACTTTTGCAGGATCGCGATGCAGTCCGCGTAGGTCGTACCGGTCGAGAGCGGGGGGAAGAAGGTGTTGTGCTCCAGCATCTCAAAATACGTCGTGCGCGTCACGGGCGTATTCTGCTTCGAGGGATCTGCCGTCGTCATATGGACAAGCGTCGCGGGCCGAAACAGCCGGGAAAGCCGGCCGCCCTTGAAGCGGTCGATGTGCGTGCGGATGGGGTTCAGATCGCTGGTCGGCACGCCCTTTTCGATCTGCATCATGTGGGTAAAGCGCGCGATCTCGTCGATCGTGATATCGTCCGCCGGATAGGTCATCAGCGAGCCGCAGCCGCTTCCCGTGATGGTGAAGACCAGATCGCGGCTGGTGATATCCCGCGCCAGCGCTTCGATTTTCTCGCAGCCCTCGACGCAGGCCTCGTCCGGCACAGGATGGCCCGCCAGCGTAACGCCGATCTTTTTGCAGATGATGGCCTCGCCGTGCTTGGCGATGACATGGCCGCCGGTCAGCACATCGCCCAGCGCTTCCTCCATCGCCAGCGCCGCGCGCTGCACGCCCTTGGCCGCGCCGATGACATACACGCGGTCATAGTCCTTCAGATCAAATTCCAGCGGCCCCGCGTGCGGGTCGCCCTTCATCTCGAAGCCGTCCGTATGCAGAACGATCTTCCCATTCTCCACATGGACAAGCTGCTTCACCCGCACATACGGGTCGAGCGCGTCCAGTCCCGCGTCCAGCAGCTCCGCGACGATTTTTCGCCCTTCGCGGTTGCCGTGCGCGGCCAGCTGTTCTTTGTTGGTAATTCTCATATCAGAAATGGATCTCGTCGGGCACGGGAGCCTCGCCGCAGACGCCTTTGAGATTCGCGATCAGCTCCACGTCCTCCGGCTCCAGCTCGAAGTCGAACACGTTCAGGTTTTCCTTCACGCGGTCCGGGTTCGCGGACTTCGGCAGCGGCAGCCAGCCCATCTGCATGCTCCAGCGCAGGCAGATCTGGCCGACGCTCCGGCCGTACTTCTGCGCAAGCTGCTGCATCTGCGGCACCTTGAAGATCGCGCCGGTGCCGAACGGGCTGTAGGCCTCGACGAGAATGTTGTTCTTTTTGCAGTACGCCACGACCTCCGGCTGCGTCACGCCGGGGCAGAGGCGGAGCTGGTTGACCATGGGGAGAATTTCGCAGTGCGCCTTCAAAAGCTCAATATGGTGCGGCATGAAGTTGCTCACGCCGATGGCGTGGATGCGCCCGGCCTTATAGAGCTCCTCAAATGCCTTCCAGGTGCCGATGGTGGCCTCCTGCCATGTCGTGCGGTACTGGATGGGGTTCGGCCAGTGGATCAGGTACAGATCCAGATACCGCAGGCCGAGCCGGGAGAGCGTCATGTCGAACGCTTCAAGCGTCGCCTGATAGCCGTGCGCGGCGTTGCGCAGCTTGCTGGTCACAAAAATTTCCTCGCGGGGAACGCCGCTGATGCGGATGCCCTGCCCGACGCCGCGCTCGTTGCCGTAGGCGGCAGCGGTGTCAATGAGGCGGTATCCCGCCGCCATTGCGTCCTTCACCGCCGCGGACGCGACCGCGTCCGGGGACTGGTATGTTCCAAGGCCGATGCACGGCATTTTTACGCCGTTTGCAAGTGTGTATGTATCCTGACTGGATCTCATTGTCATTCCCTCCCTTATTTCCGGATCGCCAGACGGTTGCGCAGATCCTGCGCCTGATAGACGGACTCGCGCAGGTTTCTCGCGATGAGCGCGTAATCGTTGTTCACAAGCGCCTGTCCCTGCGTGAACATCCAGTCGCCGCCGCAGATGACCTTCCGGTTTTCCAGCAGCGGGAGGAAGTTCGTCTCATTGAGCATACCGGTCACAAGGAAGTGGAGCATGGGATATGCGCCGGTATATTCATTGAGCGTTGCCAGACCGCCGAGCTGGTAGATCGGGAAAAATTTGACCATATCGAGGCCGTATTCCACCGCCATGGTCATTTCGCCCGGCGTGATGCAGTTCGGAATGACGGGGATCTTCCTGTCGATGCAGTATTCCACGACCTGCCGGCCGATGCCGGGCATGATGATGAACTGCGCGCCGTGGTCGATGGCGGCCTTGGCCTGATCGAGCGTGATGATCGTGCCTGCGCCCGCGACGATCTCCGGAACGTCTCGCGCAATGCGCTCCAGATTTCCCATCGCGTGCTCGTTGCGCATCAGCACCTCCACCACGGGAAGTCCGCCCGCAACGAGGGCCTTTGCCGCCGGAACGGCCTGCTCCGGCTCCGCGTAGGCGATGATCGGCGCAATGCCGGTCACCTTCAATACATCCTTCATGAGTTCGGTTTTGTCCATACCCTGTTCCCTCTCAATCTGCCAGCCAGTGCAGGCTGGTCTTTGTCAGCGCGGCGGCCCTTTCGAGGTTCTCCGCCATATTGTCCGCGAGCTCCAGCCGGTTTTCCGCCAGCGCCTTCTCGCGCTTTGCCCACTCCATCTCGCCGGGGACGAAGATCTTCTGCGCGTTCTTCGCCAGCGGCGCGGACTCCAGCTCCTGCACCATCTGCTCCATGCGCGCTTCAAATTCGTCCATCGGCAGCATCTGCGCCAGATCCACAGCGATGAACGCGTGGCCAACGTTGTTCTTCGCCTCCAGATCGAGGTTCCAGCTCACGACCTGACTCAGAAGTCCCGCGCCCGTCAGCACGGAGGCAAGGATCTCGACCATGATGGCGAAGCCGTAGCCCTTGTGCGCTGCCATTGGAAGAAGGTGCGAGTCGTACGGGAACCCGGACGGATCCGTCGTCGGCAGGCCCTCGGCGTCAATTAAGAAGCCGGGCGGCACCTGCTGTCCCTTTTCGCGCGCCATGACGATCTTCAAGGCTGCCGCACCGCTCAGGGCGATGTCGAGGAAGACGGACTTTCCGTTCTTCAGCGGCGCCGCGAACGAGAAGGGGTTGTTGCCGATGGCCACATCGCGGCTGCCGGGGATGGCCATGTTGGGGTCGGTGTTGCTCATGGCGATGCCGAGCAGGCCCTGCTGCGCGGCAAGATTGGCATAATAGCCCGCCGCGCCGAAATGGCAGCTATTGTGCACGCCGACATAGGCGATGCCGGTCTTCTTCGCCTTCTGGGTGGCAAGCCCCATGGCCCTGCAGGACGAAACCATGCCCATGGCCGCGTTGCCGTTGACGATAGCCCATGAGGGTCCTTCCTTTTCCACTGTTGGGACAGCCTTCGCGTCCAGACCGCCCGCCTGCATCTTGCGGATATAATTGTACAGATTGTTCGTGCCGTGCGAGAACACGCCGAAGGTGTCCGTCGTCACGAGCGTATTGGCGATCGTCCGCGCGTTCTCCGCGCCGACCCCCACCGCCTCCAGAGCCGCCTGCGCAAACCGCAGAAGCTCGTCTACCTGAATTGCTTTCATGTCGTTTTCCTCCTGAATAGAAGCGTTATTTGACTGCGCTGTCGACCTGCCCCTGAATGAAGTACTTCTGCAGGCACAGATACGCCACGACAAGCGGCAGCACGCACAGCACCGCGGCTGCCGCCGCGCCGTGCATATTCTGGGCGCTGTCCGCACCGCCGAAGAACTGCCGGATGAGCAGCACCAGCGTGTATTTCGACGGCTTCTGCAGGATGTAATACGGATACAGATACTCATTCCATGCCGTGACGCCCTTGAGGATGATGACGGATACCGTCACGGGCTTCAGCTGCGGCAGGATAATGCTCCAGAACGTGCGCAGAACGCCTGCGCCATCGATGGCCGCCGCCTCGTCCAGCGCGACGGGAATGGAATTGATGAAGTTCGTGTACAGATGAATGGACATCGGCAGGCCGAACGCCGCCGCAATGACAATGACCGCCCACTGCTGGTTGATGCCGCCGAGCGCAACAAGCTCTGTGTACACGCCGACCAGAATGGACAGCGGCGGGATCATCATGATGCCCAGACAGAAGCTCTGCATGAAGCTGTTGAACCGGGAGCGGTTGCGCGCGAACGCATAGGCCGCCATGCAGCCGAACACGACCTCGATCGCGACCGTACCGACCGCGATGAGCACGGTATTGCCCAGCGCACGGAAAAGCTTGCCGCTTTCGATGATGGAGGTGAAATTGCTGACATCAAAATACGTCGGTGGGAGCAGACGGCTGCCAAGATCTGTCGGGTGCTTGAACGCCATGTTGACCAGCACATAGATCGGCAGGATATAGATCAGGATGATGACAGCGCTCAGGATATATTTCCATGCGTTTTTCTGCCTTGTCTTATGCGCCTGCTTCTGAAGCGTCTGCTGCATCAGTACTGCACCTCCCTTTTCCGGAAATAGCGCGTGAGGAATGTCGAGATAATAAAGATGAACACGAACAGGAACACGCCGACCGCCGAGGCATAGCCAGCCTTTTCCGAGTCAAAATACATATAGGAAATGTATGTGGACAGCGAATGCGTCTTCAATGTGGGGCCGCCCTTTGTCAGGGAGATGATCACATCGTTCAGCTTCAATCCGCCGATGACATTCTGAATGACTGCAGTGGACATGGCGGGCGTCAGCAGCGGGAGCGTCACATGGCGGAAGATCTGCCACTTGTTCCCGCCGTCGAGCGTCGCCGCCTCATAATACATGGACGGAATATTCTGCAGACCCGCCAGATAGACGATCATGGCGATGCCGACATACTGCCAGCTGTTGACGAGCGTGATGATGATCTTGCCGCGCGTTCCGTCCGCCAGCCAGTTGATCGCGTCCTTCCCGAGATACTGGAAGATCTCATTGATGACGCCGTGGTTGAGCTGGAAGAAGAAATACATGATGTAGCCCATCAGAAGGCCGGAGATCATGACCGGCAGATAGATGATCGTCCGCACCGCGTTGCGGATCTTGAATTTGCTGTTGAGGAACAGCGCCAGCGCCAGACCGAATACGTTCTGCAGCAGCGCCGAGCCGAAGCCATAGAGCATGGTGTTCCAGAATGAGGACTTAAAGTATTTGTCCGAAAGCAGGCTGAGATAGTTTTTCAGCCCGATGAAGGTCATATTTTGGGAATATCCATTCCATTTAAAGAACGAGATATAGATGCCCCGCGCCAGAGGGTACAGCACAAAACACGCCATAAGCAGGACAGCCGGTATATACAGAAGATTCATCTGTCTTTTCCGTTTTTCCATTCCGTTGTCCGTTCCTTTCTAAAAAAGAGTAAGGCAGGCGCCGGATGCTCTATGGAGTTCATCCGACACCTGCCGGTAAATCAGTCAAGCAGATCAGTCGTTACAATGCGGGGCCATATTCAGCTTAAAGGACGCTGGACCACGGTTGCAAGCGCTTAGCCGTTCTGCTCCGCGTAGAGTTCGAGATAGTTGTCACGCAGGTATTCAACGGCCTCGGTCACGTCGTCGGGGTTGGAAAGCATCATGGACATGGAGTCGGCCATAATGCCCCACATGCCGGACGGGAAGAACTTGCGGTCGAAGAGGTTGTCGTACTGGACCTTGCCGTTGCAGTCTTCCACAGCCTGCTTGTAGCAGTTGAGCGTGTAGACATCAGCAGCGTCAGCGCCTTCGACGGTGGGCAGCGCGCCGGAGACCGTCGCCCACTTGGAGCCGACCTCGGGACGGGCCAGGTAGTCGAGCAGCGCCCAGCAGGCAGCTTCGTTTTCGGTATCCTTCCAGACGCCCCATGCGTCGCCTTCGCCGACACGGAAGGACGGAGCGCCGTCTGCGGAGGAGGGCAGCGGGAGAACGCCCATGTTGGCATCGGGATAATACTGACGGGCGACCGTGATGTTGTCGGTGCCGCGGACCATGAAGGCAGCCTCGCCGGAGCCGAGCATCTGCTGCGCACCGGCAGCGTCGAGCGTCAGAACATCTTCATTGATGTAGCCCTTCTTCATCCAGGTAGCCAGATACTCGTAGAGTTCCGTTGCATAGGTGTCGAAGTCGAACGTGCCGTCCTTCAGAGAGTCGCCCAGATCATACTTGGCGCCTTCGTCCGTCCAGAAGGTCGGGGCAACGGAGCCGAGCAGGCCCGCGAGGTTGCCGCCGACGGAGCCGCCGATCGCCAGCGGGGTGATGCCGGCTGCGACGAGCTTTTCACAGGCTGCATCGAAATCGTCCCAGGTGCGGATGGAGTTGGGGTCGACGCCAGCCTTGTCGAGTGCGTCCTTGTTGTAGATCAGGCCGGAAATGCTCATGGACATGCCGAGCGCGTAGAAGTTGCCGTTTTCGTCGGCCATAACGCCAGCGAGAGAGTCCTTGTCGATGGTATCGAACCAGGGCTGATCGTTGACGACCTTCAGATATTCGCTGTAGCGGAGCAGCGACCAGCCGTGGGTCATCCAGACATCAGGCAGGGAGTTGGAAGCCATCATGGTCTTGAGCTGCGCTTCACCCTCGGAACCCGGAGTGATGAGATCGACCTGAACGCCGGTCTCGGCCATGAAGTCATTGATGATCTCCTGGAACACTTCCAGCTTCGCATCGGTGTAGCTGGTTGCGAAAACGGAGATCGTGCCGCCGACAGCGGGTTCTTCCGTCGTTTCTTCGGCAGCGGGAGCGGTTTCTTCGGGAGTCGTCTCCTCAGCCGGTTCCGTCGTGGTGGTCTGCTCTGCTTCCTTGGCGGGCTCTGTCTTGGCCGCGCAGGCGAACATCGTCAGCACCATCAGCGCCGCGAGGATCAATGCAAGAATCTTCTTCATTTTTGGTTTTCCTCCTTGTCATTTTATACAAACAACGTTTTGTTTTTTGCTGTCTGCTATTACAAAGTACCATATTTTTTGCATTCTGATAATGCAGAAATCTGTTGCAAACATGGACAATTCTGCTGGACATTTTTCGCTGCTTCTGCTACACTATATAAAAAACAAATTTCAAAACCTAACGCGGCAGGAGGCGGACGCTGATGACGCTGAACAATTTTGACGAATTCATTGACAAAACAGATTATCTGCAAACGAGGCTCCTCCAGGTCAACAGCTGCGGCTCGGAACGGGTCGTCAAATATGACTATACGATCCTGCGCTCAAACGGGCGGCGGGACTTCCACTTTCTATATCTGCAGAACGGCTGGCTCGACATTGAGGTCGGCACGGCGAAGGCGCGGCTGTCGCGCGGACAGTGCGCGGTGTTCCTGCCGAACGTGCGGCAGATGTACTCCTTTACCGCTGCGGGCGACCCGGTCTCCCTCTACCTGCATTTTACCGGACAGGCCGCAGCCGAGGCCATGCAGTACCTGCGCCCGACGGAGAACATGATCTACACCATTTCTGACCAGACGCTGTTTGAAAGCCTGTTCCACCGGCTCAATCGCCTGCACAATCTACAGCAGTCCGCCGCGCTGCAGATCCCGGAGGAAAACAGCATCCTCCTGCAGCTCATCACCATCGTCTGCCGCAGCAGCGCGGACAATGAAGCACCCATCCGCAGCGATATCCTCAGCGCCATGGAATATATGCGAGAGCACATGCAGGAGCAGATCAATTTCCAGACCTTTGCCGAGACGCTGCACCTGAGCTACAGCCGCTTTGCGCATCTGTTTACACAGGCTGTCGGTGTCTCGCCGCAGCAGTATCTGCTGCGCCTCCGGCTTGACCGCGCACGGGGCTTCCTGCGCGATTCCTCCATGAGCGTTTCCGAGGTCGCGGAAAGTACAGGCTTCAACGACCCGTTTTACTTCAGCCGTATGTTCAGCAAAGCCTTCGGCCTTTCCCCGAGAGCATTCCGGAGCAAATGCCGGAAATAGGCTGTCATTTATAATCTCCGAGATAGTCCGTGTTTTTCTCAAAAATCAGATCGCACATATCTCGAATCTCCTGCAGGCTGCACACGGCGGAGCAGAGCGGATCCATCATGACCGCGTGATACACATCCTCCCGGCTCTTTGTCATGGCCGCGCACACGACAAGATTCTCGATCTGCGCCGTCGTGCTGACCAGAATGGCCAGATGCACCGGTAGCTCGCCGACGATCGTCTTGTGGATGCCGTCCTTATCCGCGAAAACGGGGATCTCCACGCAGGCGTCCTTCGGCAGATTTGGGATGGAACCGTCGTTAATGACGTTGCCGTTGAACCGGAACGGCGTCCGGTCGCCGAAGCGCGCGTTGAAAATATTTGCGGCGTATTCACTGCTGCGTTTGGTGTCGACAGGCTCGTGCTCGATCCAGTCCGTGATCTCCTGCTTCCAGCTTCCGGCGCGCTCCAGCCGGCTGTTGAGCGAAAACGCGTGCAGTCCGGCGTTCCAGTTGGTGCTGTGCGTGCAGTATCTTTCAATCAGATCCGGACGTTTGCGGAACCAAGCGTTATACTCGGAATTGTGGCCGCTGGACTCCGTGACATAATAGCCCAGATGCCGGAACATTTCGTTGCGCACCTGCTCCTTGTTATAAAACTCGGGATTCTCCAGCTTCTTTGCAAGCTTTGGGTACAGGTCCTGCCCGTTGTGCTCCAGCTTGAGATAGAACGCCTGATGGTTGACGCCCGCACAGAGATAATTGATCTCGTCCACCGGCGTTTCCAGCCACTCCGCCAGCATGGCGACCGTCCCCTGCACGCTGTGGCACAGACCTGTGACCTCGACGTTTGTTTCGGTCTGCATGGCCTTGCAGAGCATCGACATCGGATTCGTGTAATTCAGAAAAACCGCGTTTGGGCAGTATTTCTCGATATCCCGGCAAATGTCCAGCATCAGCGGGATATTGCGCAGAGCGCGGAAAATGCCGGAGACGCTGCGCGTATCGCCGATGTTGATATCGACGCCGAACTGCATGGGGATCTCAATATCATAGCGCCAGACGTCGATCCCGCCGTTGAAGACCGTACACAAAACGCCGTCCGCACCGGAAAGCGCCTCCGCGCGGCTTTGCGTCGGGGTGATTGTTGCGTGCGTACCCATGGCCGCGTTGATCTTTCTGACTGCGGCGGTAATCCGTTCGAGCCGCTCCGGGTCGGTGTCCATCAGCGCCAGCTCACAGTCCGCAAAGGCTGGGAACGAGAGCAGATCCCGGACAAGATTGCGCGTGAAGATAAAGCTGCCCGCGCCGATAAATGCAAATTTTTTCATAAAGAGCACCATCCTTTTTCATTTTTGAATGGTTCCAGTGTATCCCGCCACCTGCGCGGCAGCAAAGCAGAAAACTGCCAGATAAGCGGACATTCCTGCTATACAGCAAGCAGACCGTATGCTATACTGGCCAGGGGTGATCAGCATGAAAGCCTTTTGTGAATTCCGTGATTCCACGGATTATCCGCCTGTCCACGGGCTTCAGATCAACAGCTGCGGGCAGCAGCAGGCCGGACAATACGGGTATACGGTTCTCCGCTCAAAGGGTCGTTCGGACTATCATTTGCTCTATGTGCAGAGCGGATGGATCACTGCGGAGAAAGACGGCGCTCCTGTGTGCATATCATCGGGTGGCTTCATTTTTTACCCACCCGACGCACGGCAGCTCTATGCGTTCAGCAAGGAAGGAAACGCGATTTCCTACTGGATTCATTTCACCGGAACTGCAATAGAAGATGCTTTGGCCGATCTTCCCTATAAGCGCACGTTTTGTGGGCAGGTTGATGAACGGATGCAGTTCGAGAGCCTACTGCATCAGCTTTCTCAGACACACCACATGCGCGGGCCGGCATACCTTCTTGACGAGGGTGGACTGCTTTTGCAGATTCTTGCCAGTTTGTCGCGCAGCGTCAACCAGCAGGAAAGCACCGAATGCAGCGAAATCCGCGCGGCGGCGGCGTACCTCTGTGAGCATTTCTGCCAACCGCTGTCGCTTGCGGACTGCGCAGCCCGTCTGCACCTGAGCGTAAGCCGGTTTTCGCATCTGTTTACAAAGACCATCGGCGTTTCGCCGTATCAATACCTGCTGCGACTGCGGCTTGACCAGGCCTGCGCGTTGCTTTTGCATACAGAGCTTGATATCCGCCATATCGCGCAGCTGGTCGGTTTTGATGATCCGTCCTACTTCAGCCGCCTGTTCCGCAAACGCTTTGCGAAAACGCCGGGGGCGTTTCGGACAGCATACAGCCAGGAGCTTTCGGAGCATCCCGCTTCTGCACTTCCGGTTTTATAGGGTGTATCTGAAAACTCCCAACGCACCCGGACAGCGGGCCTTTTTGCGGTGCGCCGCGTCATTTTTCCTTGAAATACGTCAGTATTCCTGCGAAAAAATGTCTTGCGCAACGCAAAAATCCCTCGCTGCCGGTCACATCATGAGTTTTCAGATACACCCTAGAAAAAGCAGGCATCCTGTGTTCATTTGCAGGATGCCTGCTTTTCATTTTGTTTTAAACCTGTTCGCGCAGCAGAAACAGCCTGCGCGTGATCGTCTGCGCCGCCTCACGGAGCTGCGGGAGATAATAGGCAAGCTGCTCGCGCGAGGTCACGTCCGTGATGCCGGAAAACGACAGCGCCGCGTAGATCTCCCCCTCCGGGCTTCGGACCGGCACGGCCACACAGCAGGTGTGCGACAGCGATTCAAAATAATCGAGCGCATAGCCCTGCTGCCGGACCTTGTCCAGCTCCTCCAGAAAGCTGCGCTTGGTGCAGATGGTGTTCGGTGTCATGGACTCGAACGAAATTCCGTCCAGAAACTGCGCCCGCAGCACCTCCGGCAGCTCGCAGAGCAGAATTTTTCCGCCCGCGGATGCGTGCAGCGGCAGCGCCGAGCCGACCGGCGCGACAAAATCGACGTACCGGTTCGTGCGCGTCTGCTGCAAAATGAAGAATCGGCGGTCCTGCCGGACGACGAGATTCATCGGAAGGATCTCCCGCGCCGTCAGCTCCTGCATGACCGGATACGCCACCTCGGCCAGCGCAAGGTGAAAATTATTCTTCTCCGTGACATACGACAGCTTTTCGCCCGGAATGTATTTATCATCCGACATCTGGAAGCTCCAGCCGGTTGCCTCCAGTGTCTTTAATATCCGATACGCCGCTGACGGCGTGATGCCCTGGCATTTTGCGATCTCGTTGACGCCCATTGGCCGCTTTTCCTGCATCAGCAATTCCAGAATTTTTAGACCGCGTTCAAGTGCCTGCACCGTGCCTTGTTCCTTCTTTTCCATCGTTCCCTCCGCCGCTAATACTTTGTCTTTGATTATACCGTAAATATCGGAAGTGCGTCAACCATCAAGACCACCAACGGTCTGAATTCTCTGGCCACATTCTGTTTTGCACAAATCCAACATGGAGAATTTAGCTATTTTGCATATTGCATTCTGTTTTTGATTCCGTTATGCTGTTTTTGAATATTGGAATAGATATTCCAAAATAGCCTCATAAAGGAGAACCAACTATGAAAAAGCAAAAATTAGGTGGTGTTGTATTCCCGCTTGTGACTCCCTTCTGCGGGGAGGATGAACATGTCAATTATCCTGCGCTTGACAAGCTGATCGACTTTCTGATCGAAAACGGCGCGACGGGCGTCATCCCCTGCGGCAGCACGGGCGAGCTGGTATCCATGACGCTGGAGGAGCAGCTGGAGATCAACCGCCACACCATCGAATACGTGAACCATCGCTGCAAGGTTTATGCCTGCACCGGCGCGTACCGCACCTCTGACGCGATCCTGCTCTCCAAGGCCGCGGAGGAAGCCGGGGCCGACGGCGTCATGGTCGTCACCCCCTGGTACATTACGCCGAACGAGGAGGAAGCCTACGACCATTATAAGGCCATCCGTGCCGAACTCTCGGTCCCGCTGATCCTCTATCACAACCCATACCTGACCGGCTGCTGGCTGAGTGAGAAGCTCATTGCGAGGCTGTATAACGACGGTATCATCGACGCCATCAAGGATTCCGCGCACGACATTTACCGCCACCAGAATATGCGTGCCCTGTGCAAGGACGACGGCTTCTCCATCTTCTACGGCTATGACAATCTCCCCGCCGAGGCGCTTACGATGTATGCCGACGGCTGGATCACCGGTGTCGGCACGCTCTTCCCGGCGGAGACGGTCCATGTTTACGACCTCTGCAAGGCTGGCAAACCGCTTGAGGCCAGAGACTACATCATGACCGTCTGCCGCAAATATATGCACTTCTTCAACGAGCCGACGCAGGAGGGCCTACCCTCCCCGTGGCTGGCGATCATCAAGGAGGGGCTGACCATGCGCGGTATCCCCATCGGCCTGCCCCGCAGGCCCATCCATCCGCTGCCCGACAGCGTCCGCGCGGAGCTGACGGCAGTCATGCGGGACTTCGGCTATTACAAGCTTGGATAAGGAGGCGTTATTATGGACGGCACCATCTATGTCAAGCCGGAACGCATCCGGCAGTACGTGATCGATCTGTTCGGCTATTACCACGTCAGCAAGGCAGACGCGGGCATGATCGCCGACAATCTGATCGACGCCGAGATCCGCAGCGTCACGACCCACGGCCTGACGCGCATCCCGCTCTACACGGAAAAGCTCATCTCCGGCCTGTGCGACGCGAGAGCCGTGCCGGAGATCGTCAGAGATTACGGCGCGACCGCGCTCATCGATGCACACGACGGGCTTGGCCAGGTCGCAGCGACGAAGGCCATGGAGCTTGCCATTGAAAAGGCGGAGCAGTTCGGCGTCGGCTACGTCGGCCTGCGCAACGGCAGCCACTACGGCACTGCGGGCTATTACGCCATGATGGCCGAAAAGCGCGGCATGATCGGCTTTTCGATGACCAATTCCGGCGCGTTTGTCGCGCCGTTCGGCGGCGTGGAAAAGCGGCTGGGCACGAACCCCATCGCCGTCGCGCTTCCCGCCGAAAAGCATCTGCCAGTCCTGCTGGATATGGCCACCAGCCGCGTTTCCCGCGGCAAGCTGCTCGTCAACATGAAAAAGGGTGAGCCTGTCCCGGACGACTGGGCGCTCGCAATCGACGGCAGCCGCACGACCGACGCCGCGCAGGCCTTCCGCGGCATTCTGCTGCCGCTCGGCTACAAGGGCTACGGCATGGCGGCGATCGTGGATATGCTCTCCGGTGTGCTCAACGGCAGCCGCTTCGGCGTCGCGGTCGATACGCCGAAGGACAAGCCCATCGTCGGCAGCAGCTTCCTCGCCATCAAGACAGAGGCATTCTGTGAGCAGGGCGAGTTCCGCCGCAATGTCGATGCTCTGATCGATGAGATCAAAAACGTGAAGCTTGAAGCCGGCACGGACGAAGTTCTCATGCCGGGTGAGATCGAATTCCGCGCCGAGATCGCCAACCGCAAAAAGGGCGGCGTTCCCATCCAGCCGTTCCAGATCAGCGAACTGAATGAACAGGCTGCACCGTTCGGATTCACATTTGAAGAATATTTATAACGCAGGAGGGAAAAACAATGGAGAAACTGGATCTGCACGGCAAGACAGGTTTTATCATCGGCGGTACGCGCGGGATCGGCAACGCAATTGCGATGCGCATGGCACGCCTTGGCATGAACCTGACCGTTATTGCCCGCAAGGAAGACGAGCTTGCAGCCATGAAGGCACAGGTTGAGCCGCTCGGGGTCCGCTTCCTCGGCATTCAGGCAAGCAACACCGACTTTGACGCGATCGCAGCTGCCTTTAAGACTTCGTGGCAGACCTACGGCCGACTGGATCTGCTGGTCAACGCTGCCGGTACCGGCGTTATGACGCCGTTTGAGGAGCTGACAAAGTCTGACGTGGACACCACCATCGATGTGAACCTCAAGGGCACGATCTACGCTGTCAAGCTCTCGGTCCCGTACTTTGAAAAGACCGGCGGCGGCAATATTCTGAACATTTCCTCCATGTCTGCCATCCGCGGTATTCCCGACCCCGTCAACAACAACGGCATCTATACCGCAACAAAGTTCGCCATCAACGGCTTTACCGAGTGTATGCAGAAATATCTGCTCAAGTACGGCATCCGCGTCACGGCGCTCTGCCCCGGCTCTACGGCAACAAGCTGGTGGACGCGGTGGACACATTCGTTCGGCACGGACGCAATGCTCCCGGTCGAGACACTGGCGGACATTGCCGAGCTGATCGTCACATCGCCGGAAAAGGTCCTGTTCAAGCAGCTTCAGGTCCTGCCGACCGTTGAGATCGACAATTTCTAAGGAGGAAACAGGCATGAAAACTGTCCATGTTCAGGAATTAAGCGCCGAGAAATTTGCTTTATACGGCACATTTGCCGATATGCTCCATGCCGCAGGCCCACACATCGGCACGGATCCTATTGAATTTTACCGCGATATGACGACCGTTTACTCCCCGTGCGCCTCCGTCGGCCTTTCCATCACGAAGGTCTATCGCCGTCCGCTCGTGATCGACACCTATAAATACCATAACACCTGTGCAGAGGCCATGCTGCCGCTCGACGGCGATACGTATATCCACGTCGCGCCTGCCGGTCCTGCTGACCATGTCCCGTATGACGAGGTCGAGGTTTTCCGCGTTCCAAAGGGAACGATGGTCACGCTTCGCCCCGGCGTCTGGCACCACGGCCCGTTCTGCGTGGATACAGACTCCCTGCAGACGCTCATCATCCTGCCGGAACGGCTCTATGCCTATGACTGTACGGTCCTGACCGCTCCGGAAGCCGATAAACTTCGGATCGAAGCTTGATCTCCGGCAACTCATAATTATTGAGCGGCTGTTCAAAGCAGCCGCTCTTCTTTCTGAAAGGAAGCACTATGGATTACGCAAAGGAATCCCTTCGTCTGCATGGCGAATGGAAGGGAAAAATCGAGGTCACGGCGCGCGTGCCGGTCGAGACGAAGGACGATCTGTCGCTTGCCTACACGCCGGGCGTGGCGCAGCCGTGCCTCGAAATTCAAAAAGACATCAACAAAAGCTACGAGCTGACCCGCCGCTGGAATTTATGCGCCGTCATTACCGACGGCTCCGCCGTTCTCGGCCTCGGCGATATCGGCCCGGAGGCCGGTATGCCGGTCATGGAGGGCAAGTGCGTGCTCTTCAAGGCCTTCGGCGATGTGGACGCGTTCCCACTGTGCGTCAGGACGCATGATGTGGACGAATTCGTCAATACCGTCGCACTCATCTCCGGCTCGTTCGGCGGCGTGAATCTGGAGGATATTTCCGCTCCCCGCTGCTTTGAGATCGAGCGCAAGCTCAAGGAGCGCTGTGACATCCCCATCTTCCACGATGACCAGCACGGCACGGCGGTCATCACGCTTGCGGGCCTGACCAATGCGCTGAAGGTCGTCGGCAAAAAGAAGGAGGACGTGAGGATCGTCACGTCCGGTGCAGGCGCGGCAGCGATTGCAATCGTGAAGCTGCTCCTGTCCGCAGGCTTCAAAAATGTGACCATGTGCGACCGCAAGGGCGCAATTTACAAGGGCCGGGACGGCCTCAACTGGATCAAGGAAGAGATGGCGGAGGTCACGAATCTGGAGCATAAGGCCGGGAGCCTTGCCGACATACTCGTCGGCGCGGACGTGTTCATCGGCGTCTCCGCGCCCGGAACCGTTACCACCGAGATGGTCAAGACCATGAACAGGGACGCCATCGTCTTCGCCTGCGCGAACCCGACGCCGGAGATCTTTCCGGAGGATGCAAAGGCGGGCGGCGCAAAGGTCGTCTCGACCGGCCGAAGCGATTACCCGAACCAGATCAACAATGTTCTGGCCTTCCCCGGCATCTTCCGCGGCGCGTTCGACGTGCGCGCAGGCGATATCAACGAGGAGATGAAGGTCGCCGCCGCGCACGCGCTGGCAGAGCTCATCTCCGATGAGGAGCTTTCGGAGGACTATATCATCCCCAAAGCCTTCGACCACCGCGTCGGCCCAGCCGTCGCAAAGGCCGTCGCGGAGGCCGCCAGAAGAACCGGCGTGGCATATGCCGCTGCCGCACACCGGACAATTCTCTGACAGCACCGCAGAGCAGGCTGTGCCGCCGCACAGCCTGTTTTTTATAATTCCATCCGGGCATCTCCTGCTCATGCAGACAGCCCCGCCCCGCCGGGATGCAAACCCATCATCTTCTGTTTTTGGAAAAAAGATAGGAAACGCATCTTGAAAAGCATGCCCGATTTGGCTTATAATAACGAAAAAGGCGGGTTCATACAAATCGGTGGATCCGCTTATTTGCGCAGCGGCTTTTGTGCAATATGCGCTTCCCGCTCAGTCGGAAGAAACAGAAATTTGGGAAATCTTTATGAAACAGGAGGAAGGAAAGATGGAGCTGTTTGAAGAGGTCGGCCAGACCCTGTCCAGGACCGGTCAGAGCCTGGCGCAGAAGGCGCGCGACACCGCGCAGGTCACGAAGCTGAAGCTCGCCGTCAGCGAGGACGAGCGGGCGATCGAAGGCATTTACCTGTCCATCGGAAAAGCGTATTGCCAGATGTGCGAAGCGTGTTCCCCGGAACAGCTGCCGTCCGAGGCCACATCCGAGCCGATCGCGTCTCTGCTGACAAGCCTTTGGGAGCGGAAGCAGCAGCTGCTCGACAAGCAGCAGACCATCCGCGTCATTCAGCAGGTCATGATCTGCCCCAAGTGCGGCGCTTCGTGCAGCGCGGAAGGCAGCTTCTGCACCAACTGCGGCGCAAGTCTGCAGGAGGCAAAGGCCGGTGTGTTCAGCTGCCCGGCCTGCGGCAGCAAGCTCAAGCCCGGCGCGGCCTTCTGTACGCAGTGCGGCAAGCCCGTCCGGTAATATCAGAAAAAGAGAAAGATAAGGGGTATTGGAGTATGAAAACAAAGTCCTACACAAAGTATCTTGGCATTCTGCTTGTCATCGTGTCCGTTTTCACGCTGTTTTTCAACTGGATCAGCGCCGCGCGCTATATCAAAAACCTCCAAAAGGCGGCTTCAGACAGCCTTGGCTTCTTTTCAGACTACTCCTACACCGACGCGCTGATCGAGGATGCCATCGATAGTCTGGATGACACGCTGGATGACCTTAGGGATTCCGCCGAAGATCTGGAATACTATTATGACATTCCGGCCAACAAAGCGCGCTCTGTTGCGAAAAAGGCTACCCGCATTTTAAAAACGATCAAAGATTTTGCGTTATCGCCCTGCGATGCCGCGCTGATCTGCGCGGATGCCAGCAGCATTCTCCGCACTGCGGTAAAATACGAGATGATTAGTGAGAGCACGACCGATTCAGATGAGTACAAGCGCGGAAAGACGATCATGTTCGTTATCTCGCTGATGTTCTGGGCAGCGCTCCTGCTCGGCATTGCCGCACTGGCTATGCGCGTTCTTGGGCGGTCGCAGAATCTGGACATCGCGTATTTCGCTGTGATGATCCTGCTGGCTCTTGCGGCGATCATCGTCACGATCTGGGCAAACGGCAAGTTGGAAGACAGCGTGCTCCGCCTGACGCTGTGGCCGTTCCTCGGTGTGCTGTGCGCGGTCCCCATGAAGCTCCTGCCGAATATCAGGGCTTCCGCCTACACTCCCGCGCGTGCGAATACGCGTGCTTATGCGCGTCCTTCCGCACCGGCTCTGACCTGCGCATCCTGCGGCAGCAGACTGGATCCGTCCGAGCGCTTCTGCTCCCACTGCGGCGCACCCGCTGCACAGGCAAGACCGGCTGCAGCCGCACGATCTGCCAGACCTGCGGCGCGGCCGTTGACAACGGATATACGTTCTGCCCGAACTGCGGTTCGCCGGTTACGCGGTACGCGCCGACCAGCTGGGTCTGCCCGACCTGCGGCGCAACTCTGGACGCGAACACGCGCTTCTGCCCGACGTGCGGCCACCCGAAGATCTGAACTGCATAAAACGCCGGAGCCGCGAACTGCGGCTCCGGTTTTTTAAGCTTCGGGAAACAGGCGGGTCATTTCAGCTTGAATCGGATGTCGTCGCCGTAGAATTGGAAGAGACAATACGTACCCAACAGGCGTGAGGTAATCTGTGGCGTATAACGGGCGGCCAGCTCGCTCGGTGCAAGATTCGTAGACAGGATCACAGGCTTTTTTTCCATCAGACGGGTATTCAGAAGCTGATAAAGCACTGAAATAGTAAACTGCGTGGTCATCTCTGTACCGAGATCATCGAGGACCAGCAGATCGCTGATGAAAAACGCCTCTGTCCGAGATATATCCGGCCGCGGGCGGAATTTATCGTCTTCAAATGCGGAGAACAGCTGCCCAACGGGCGCATAGCAGACGGAAAAGCCACGGTCCGCAACGACGCGCGCGATGCAGGCAGATAAATAGGTCTTTCCTAGCCCGGTCGCACCAGAAAACAGTAGAGACTGTCCTTCTGCCGGAAAGCACTGTGCATAGCTCTGCGCCCGCCGGTACGTTGCACGCATCAGCTCGCGCGGGCTGCTGTGGCATTTTGCGTCATATTGGTCAGAATAGAGTTCCAATCGAAATTTTTCAAAGCTGTCCGTGCCGAACAGTGCAGCCAGCTCCTTCTTCTGCTCCTGCCGGCAAAGCTCCCGGAGGCATTCGCACATCTGCGCGCCCACATAGCCCGTTCCGCCGCACTTCGGGCAGAGCGGCTGGACGGTCAGATCGTCCGGCTCCAGTCCCTCGGCCTGTAAGATCCAATCCCGCTCCTGCTGAAGGGCCAGATTGTCCTTTTTCAGCTGCTGCATGGCGGCCACGGGGTCGCCCTGCCGGCGGAACGTCGCGGCGAGCACGTGCGCGGCGGTCCTGCGCAGCTCCCGCTCGATCTCGCCCAGACGCGGCTGCTTTTCATAGATCGCCGCGATGCGGGCGCGGGAGGACTGCTCGTTCTGCTCGTTTTCGCTTTGCAGGCGCTGCATGGCGCGCTGCACAATGGCCTGAGAATATGCCACGGTCAATCCTCCTTGTTATTCAGCATCCGGTCAATAGCAGCAAGCTGGAAGTCGCTGAGCGTGTCGTTGTGCTGCTGGACGCCCTGCGAGAGTTTTGCGCCCGCGTAGCTGCGCTGCGGGGCACGGTCGCCGGCTTCGATCTGGCTGAGCGTGGTGAAGCCCTGCTCGTGCCAGCTGCGCAGGATGGAGTTGCAGTAGGGCCATTTCAGCCCGCCGGTCGCCATGCAGGTCTTTTCATAGGCAAGGCCGATTTCCTGTTCGCCGAAGCCCCACGAGAGCCACGTCAGGATATAATTCTCCTCGCCCGTCGTCAGCCTGCGGCCCGTAATGCCGAACAGCTCCCGGATCTTGCCCAGCTGCGACTGCCGCAGAAGCTGGTTCTGCATATAGACCGCCGCCTGCTCCATCGTGTCGATGCCGTGGTCGGCCCAGTAATACGCTTCCTTTTCGATTGACCGCAGCGACGGCATCCGCGAAATGCCGCGCGAACGCTGCCGCTGGATGCAGTAGTTGACGAGGATCGAAATGACCTCGCTGGGAAGCCCCAGATAGCGGTAGATCGACAGCAGGATTTTTAATTCTTCATTGGACAGGACCCGTCCCAGCCGCCGCTGCGTCTCGCCGGTGATGGCTTCAAACTCGCGGCTGGTGCGCGTCTCGCGAATGACGTCCTGCTCGGTATAGACCGGGGCCTGCGACGCGTCGAGGTGTGTTCTTGCCTCCTGCGGCCAAAGCCCCAGCTGCTGGAGCGTCGCGCAGGCCAGATCGTACCGGGCCTGCGTCATGCGCAGCGCCGTCTGCGCGCCCGAAAGCGGGCGGTTCTCAAAAAGATAGAGATACAGCAGCGCAGCGTCGCCGTTGGCGGCGGCCAGCAGCCGCTGCGCGGCGTCGGCGGGGATGAGAAGCGGTTCCGCCAAGGCGAGCGCCCCCTTTCATAAAACCGGAATCATCCGAAATCAAACGCCAGATAGACATCCGGCATACGTGCATCCGAAAGCCATTTGCACATGGCAAATGGTGCGCTGCCGCCCACGGTGCGTACGCGGCACTGCTTTGCCGGAAGCTGTTTTAACAGTGCCGGAAGGACAGAACAGTCCGGCAAGATCTCGTCCACGACGAGTGTTTCGCCGTCCGGATGTGCGCAGGCGCAGCCGAAGTGGCTGCCGAGTTCCAGCCGGTAAAAGCCGGACATGGAGGCCTGATACCGAAGATCGGAAAGCGAATAGCGCACGTGCGGCAGATCATAGAGGACCGTCTCACGCAATCCGGCATATTCGGCGGGCGTCAGCACTTCGCACACGCCGCGCGCCTCCGGCGCGCCGCCCTCGTCGAAAAAGGCCGCGTTCTGCGAGACGAAGCCCAGCGTCTCATAATACGCGCGCAGCGCGTCCGTCGCCGGGACGAGCGTCAGGCAGTCGAAATACCGCTTTTTCAGCTCCTTTTCCGCGTATGCCAGCAGCTTCGCGCAGATCCCGCGCCGCCGGAAATCCGGGTGCGTAGTCACGGCATACAGATAGGCCGAGCGGCAGCTTTTTTCGCCCCACGCAAGCTCCTGCGGCAGGGCATAGGCGGCGGCGATGAGCCTGCCGTCCTCTTCTGCACAGAAGCCGGTCGCGGTGGGATAGGAAATGGCGAAAAACGCCTCGATCTCCTGTTCCGTGTCGCCGAAGCCGAGCGCCCAGAGCGCCTTCAGCTGCGGCAGATCACCGGGGTTTGTTTTGCGCAGGCGCATGGTTCAGCTCTCCTTCCAGTCGGCTGTGTATTTTTCCAGCAGCACCGTCGGCTGGTACGATTCCTTCGCGCGGCGCAGACCCTCGGAGCCCATGTCGTCCTCGCGGTTGAGAAAGCGCACCTCGGGATATTTTTCCGCGATCATGCGGGAAAACTCGCGGTTGATCATGGCGTAGGCCCCGTTCACATCCGGGAACGCCTTTTCAAAGCCGACGTCATAATAGTCCCGGTTCATGCGGCTGCCCATGGAAAAGGCGATGATGCGTTCGCCGTCGGACAGCAGCAGGCCGTCCATTTCCAGCTCGTCAAAATGGTCGAACGCGCGCTGCAGCGCGGCCTTTTCCAGCTGCAGCTGGTCGAGTTCCTGCGCGTTCACGGCAGGTTCATGCGTCTCATACCAGATGCGCAGCATCTCATGGCACTGCGGAAGATTCTCATCGGTAATGGGAGCCGTGAACCAGTCGGGGAATTCGTCTTCAAAGCGGTTGCAGTGGTTGCGCTTGGACTGGAGCTTTTTGCCGTGCAGCTCGGAAAGCTCTTCGACGGTGTAGATATAGTCGTAGGAATTGCGGCAGGCGGTAAATTCAAATTTTCCCGGATAGAGCGCCTCCAGCTCCGCACGCGTTTCGTTCGTCAGACTGCGCAGGCGCATGGGATTGCCGCGTTCGGCCGCGTCGGCACGGATGGCCTCAATGGCCTCGCGCAGATCGCCGGTCCCGGCGGGGTAGAGATAGACCTCGCGGCCGCGCCACGGCGCGTGCTGGGTCAGGCGCTCCCCCGCCCGTCCAAGCTCGCCGAAATAATCTGACCAGAGATACATACAGCTGAACGCGTACTCCGCGCCGGGATAGGCGCAGCGTTTCAGGATTTCATGCGCCCACGCGCGGTCGGCGGCCTCCGCCTTGTGAAAAGAGATCATAGAAAAATCGGAACTCCTGTCTGTAATATGATAAAAAATCGATTCATTGTCAGTATACCACGAATGTCAAATATTTCGCAACAGCGTTGACAAAAATACGGGAAAAGGATACAGTATAGAGTAACAGCCCCTCTTTCATTCGGAGCGGGCAGAAAAGAGGAAAAATATATGTGCGAAGTATGCAAGAAACCGTTTTATATCACCACGCCGATCTATTATCCGTCGGATAAGCTCCACATCGGCCACACCTACTGCACCGTCGCGACCGACGCCATGGCGCGGTACAAGCGCCTGCAGGGCTGCGACGTCATGTTCCTGACCGGCACGGACGAGCACGGCCAGAAAATCGAGGACAAGGCGAAGGCCGCAGGCGTCACGCCGCAGCAGTTCGTCGACAACATCGTCGCCGGGCCGAAGGGCATTCTCGATCTGTGGAAGCTCATGAATATCTCCAACGACCGCTTCATCCGCACCACGGACGATTATCATGTGGAGGCCATTCAGAAGATCTTCCGGAAGATGTATGAAAACGGCGATATCTATAAGGGCGAATACAAGGGCAAATACTGCACGCCCTGCGAAAGCTTCTGGACGGAGAGCCAGCTGGTGGACGGCAAGTGCCCCGACTGCGGCCGTGAGGTGCACGACGCGTCGGAGGAGGCCTATTTCTTCCGCCTGTCCAAATACGCGGGCCGCGTGCGCGAGCTGCTGACGACGACGGACTATCTGCAGCCGAAGTCCCGCGTCAACGAAATGGTCAACAATTTCATCGATCCGGGCCTCGAAGACCTCTGCGTCTCCCGCACCAGCTTCAGCTGGGGCGTGCCGGTCGATTTTGATCCGGGCCATGTGGTCTACGTCTGGGTCGACGCGCTGTTCAACTACACCACAGCGCTCGGCTTCATGAACGAAAAGTACCACGATTATGAGAAATACTGGCCCGCGGACGTGCACTTTGTCGGCAAGGAGATCGTGCGCTTCCACTCCATCATCTGGCCCGCCATGCTCATGAGCATGGGTATGCCGCTTCCGAAGCACGTCTACGGCCACGGCTGGCTCGTCATGGACGGCGGCAAGATGTCCAAATCCAAGGGCAACGTGGTTGACCCCTATATTCTGGCGGAAAAATTCGGCGTCGATGCGCTGCGCTTCTTCCTGCTGCGCACGTTCCCCTTCGGCTCCGACGGCAATTTCTCCAACGAGCTGCTCATCAACACCATCAACATCGATCTGGCCAACGATCTCGGCAACCTCGTCTCCCGCACGACGGCGATGGTCGAAAAATATTTCGGCGGGACTCTCCCCGAGGCGCGCGAAGCGGGCGAGGCCGACGAGAACCTGATCTCCATGCTCTCCGGCCTTCGCGACCGCTATGAGGCGCAGATGGAGAAGTTCCAGTTCCAGAACGGACTGGACGAGATCTTCAAGTGCATCCAGCGCGCGAACAAGTATATCGACGAGACGATGCCCTGGGCGCTTGCCAAGGACGAGGCAAACAAGCCGCGTCTGGCCTCCGTCATGTATAACCTGCTCGAAACCATCCGCATCTGCACGACGCTCCTGCTGCCGTTCATCCCGGCCTCCTGCGAGAAAATTTTCGCACAGATCGGCGCGGACGCAGCTGTCCAGACCTGGGACAAGGCCAACGTCTGGGGCGCGCTTTCGCAGACCGCCTGCGTGCACAAGGGCGAGGCGATCTTCCCCCGCATTGACGCGGCCAAGGCCCTTGCCGAGCTGGAGGAACTCGAGGCCGAGCAGAAAAAGGCCCTCCTGCCCGCCGTTGAGGTCGAGCCGCAGCTGGAGGAAAAGGTCGACTTCGACACCTTCTGCAAGTCCGACCTCCGCGCCGTCAAGGTCAAATCCTGCGAGCGCGTGAAAAAATCCGACAAGCTCCTGCGCTTCACGCTCGACGACGGCAGCGGCACGGACCGTCAGATCCTCTCCGGCATCGCGAAGTTCTATGAGCCGGAGGCGCTCGTCGGCAAGACGCTTGCCGCGATCATCAACCTGCCGCCCAGAAAGATGATGGGGCAGGAATCGTGCGGGATGCTCCTGTCCGCCGTCCACAAGGAAAAGGGCGAGGAAAAGCTGAACCTTCTCATGCTGAACGACGCCATCCCCGCCGGCGCGAAGCTCTGCTGAGGCCCCCTGTACAGCCAAAAACCGTGAAGCTCCAACGCCGGGGCTTCACGGCTTTTTTGTCAGACGCTTCCGCGTGGAAACGCCCAAGGTTAGCCCCTTTCTTTATGTTCTGTTTCTAGGGTGTATCTGAAAACTCATGATGTGACCGGCAGCGAGGGATTTTTGCGTTGCGCAAGACATTTTTTCGCAGGAATACTGACGTATTTCAAGGAAAAATGACGCGGCGCACCGCAAAAAGGCCCGCTGTCCGGGTGCGTTGGGAGTTTTCAGATACACCCTAGTTTAACTGTGATCCGGCATTCCATCAATCCCCATTTTTCAGGATGCAAAACGGCAGCCCCCGGACACGGGGCTGCCGTCTGCTGCTATATTATGGTTTTGTATCGAAACTCAGGCAATCCATTTGGACGGTTGGATGCTGAAATATAGCTGAGAAAACTCAGATCGTAACGCCGGCCTTTTCGAGGATGGCCGGGACGTTCTTTTCTGCACCGATGGCCATGATATGGACGCCGTCGCACAGATGCTCGTCCTTGATCTTCGCGATCATCTCCGCTGCCATCTCGATGCCGAGCTGCATGGGAAGACCCTTGACACCCTTTTCCTTGCCCTCGGCTGCCGCTGCGGCAAGCTTGTCGATCATATCCTGCGGCACCGCGATGCCGGGGACGTTTTCGTTCATGTACCGCGCCATGCCCGCAGCCTTGAGCGGGATGATACCAGCCATGATATGCGTCTTGATACCGGCCGCATCGACCTTATCCAGGAAGCGCTTGAACGTTTCCAGATCAAAAATACCCTGCGTCTGGATGTACTCCGCGCCGTTTTCGACCTTCTGGCGCAGCTTGTTGATCTGCAGCTCGATGGGGTCATAGACCGGAGTGACGGAAGCGCCCTTGTAGAACTTCGGCGCGCCGCCGGCGATCTCATTGCCGCCGCAGTCGCAGTTTGTCTGCTCCATCTTTGTGAGCATTTTCAGAATGCCGACGGAATCCAGATCATAGACCGGCTTGGATTCCGGACAGTCGCCGACGACGGGATGGTCGCCCGTCAGAGCCAGCATCGTGTCGATGCCGAAGGCCGCTGCGGACAAAATATCGCCCATGATGGCCATACGGTTGCGGTCGCGGCCGGTCATCTGCAGGATCGGCTCGATGCCCGCATTCTTGAGCGCGACGCACAGGCCGAGGCTGGACGCCTTGAGACTGGCGGACTGCATATCGGTCACGTTGACGCCGTGAACCTTGCCGTTCAGGAGCTTTGCAGCCTCCAGCTGCTCGGAAAAATCATAACCCTTCGGGGGGGCCATTTCGGCGGTGACGCCAAATTTACCGGCTTCAAAAGCCTCTTTCAACATACTCATATTATTTCTTCCCCTTTAAGCTGATCGTTCTCGGATAGCTGAACTTCGCGTAGCCCTTGTCCTCGCGGGTGTGGCCGAGCTTGTCGAGCTGGCCGATCTGGTCAAGGCGCTTGTAGATCTTGATCCATGCGCAGTCGTTTTCCGGGTTGACCTCGCACTTGCCGTTCTTCTGGCCGCCGCAGGGGCCGTTGACGAGGCTCTTGGCACACTGGGTCACAGGACAGATGCCGCCGGTCTGGCCCAGAACGCAGTCGCCGCAGAAGTGGCACGCCTCTTCCCAGACGCCGAATCGGACGGCTTCGCCGAGGTACATGGTGTTGTTGGACGGATAGGTGGGGATGCCGGGGGCATTTTTTGCGACGCACTGCACGCCGTCGCCGCAGGACATACAGATCACACAGTCCGGCTTTGCCGCGACGAGGGGCTTCATCTTGCCCTTGACACCGAGGTTCATGCAGCAGTAATCGGCGATCGTCGTGCCGACGACCTTCTTGCCTGCTGCCTCCAGTGCCTTTGCCAGCGCGGCGACCTCCGGCTCGCCGCCGGTGTGACAAGCCGTTGCGCAGCTGTTGCAGCCGACGATCGCGACTGTTTTTGCGTCGCCGACCATCGCCATGAGCTCTTCCATGGGCTTCTTTTGCGTAATAATCATGCTAACGTCTCCTTGCGTATGAAATGCGGGCGCGGTTTTTGAAAGCCGCGGACGTATGTCTCGAACATGGCACTATCATACTCCAAACCCGCGCAGAAATCAACATGATTCCAAGGCAAACAACGAAAAATTTCTGGAATTCTTACAGAATTCCAAGACTGGCAAACAGAAAGCCAACATGATATAATACAGGCAAACACAAACAGGAGGCATGAGCAGCCATGCAGGCAGTTTTTTTTGAAAAGCAGATCGTTCTGACCCCGGATCTTTGCGGCAGCGCGGCGGCGCTTTCGCCGCTGGCGGCGTTCACGATCTTTCAGGGCATCGCGTCGGAGCACGCGGAGAGGATCGGCGTCGGCGGCGCGGCCATGGCAAAGCGGGGCGAATTCTGGCTGACCGTCCACAGCCGGGTGGATTTTTACGAGCCGGCGTATCTCATGGACGAGCTGACAGCCCGCACGTGGCCGGAGCAATGCGAGGGCCGGGACATCCGCTGCTTCCGCAGTTACCGGCTGGCGAAGGGCGAACAGACCGTCGCGCTGGGCCGGACGCAGTGGGCCATTCTCGGCCCGGAGCAGAAGATCCTGCGCTTTGAGCAGTCCGGCTTCCCGGCGGACTTCCCCTTTCCGGACGCAGCCGCCATTGCCGAGCCGCCCGTGCGCTTCCACGACGAGCTGACGCAGGACGAGCTTATCTACACGCACCTCGTCCGCGCGACGGATATCGACATGGGGCGGCATATGAACAACGTCGTCTATATCCGCCTCCTGCTCGACTGCCTGCCGGCAAAGGAGCTTGCCTCCGGCAGGATCAAAAGCATTGAGGCGCACTATGCAAGCCCGTGTCTGGAGGGCGAAACGCTCGGCATCTTCTGCCGCCGGAAGGAGCAGCTCTGCCGCATGGCCGTCCGCCATGCAGACGGCCGCCCCGCCGTTCTGGCGCAGATCGTATTTAGATAAGTCCATATGCAAAACGAGCCGCCCCGTCTGGGGCGGCTCGCGGTGTGATATGGGTCAGATCCGGCTGGCTGCGGCCTCTACGAAGCCGAAGAACAGCGGGTGCGGACGGTCGGGGCGGCTTTTGAATTCGGGGTGGAACTGGCAGGCGGTGAACCACGGGTGGTCCGGCAGCTCGACGATCTCGACGAGCCGTCCGTCCGGGGACAGTCCGGTCGGAACCAGTCCGGCGGCGACGAACGCATCGCGGAAGTCGTTGCAGAATTCATAGCGGTGGCGGTGACGCTCGGAGATCTCCGTTTTTCCATAGAGCGCCGCTGCGCGGCTGCCCTCCGACAGCACGCACGGATATGCGCCGAGGCGCATCGTGCCGCCCTTCTGGGTGATGGACTTCTGTTCGGGCATGATATCAATGACGGGATGCCTGGTAAACTCGTCGAATTCCGCCGAGTGCGCATCCTCCCAGCCCAGCACGTGCCGCGCGAACTCGATCACGGCGATCTGCATACCGAGGCAGATGCCGAAATAGGGGATCTTATGCGTGCGGGCGTACTGTGCGGCGACGATCATGCCCTCAATGCCGCGGTCGCCGAAGCCGCCGGGCACGAGAATGCCCGCGCAGCCGCCGAGGACAGCTTCCGCATTTTCTTGCGTGAGCTTTGACGAGTCGATCCAGCGGATATCGACGATCACGTTATTCGCCGTGCCCGCGTGGAACAGCGATTCCTTGACGGACAGATACGCGTCGTGCAGCTCCGTATATTTGCCGACCAGCGCGATGGACACATGGCGGCTGGCCGTCTTGATGCGCGCGACCATCTCGCTCCACGCGGTCAGGTCCGGCGCGCCGCAGGCAAGCTCCAGCTTGCGGCAGACGACGTTTGCAAGGCCCTCGCGTTCGAGCAGCAGCGGCACCTCATAGAGCGTCGAGGCCGTCGTGTTCGGAATGACGCAGTCCGGCTCCATGTTGCAGAACAGGGCGATTTTGCGGCAGATTTCCTCCGTCATGGGCTGGTTCGTGCGGCAGACGAGGATATCCGGCTGGATGCCGATGGACAGCAGCTCCTTGACGGAGTGCTGTGTGGGCTTGCTCTTAAGCTCGCCCGAGCCGGGAATTTCGACGATCATGGGCACATGGATGAACAGGACGTTTTTCTTCCCCTGCTCGGCAGCCACCTGCCGGATGGCCTCGAGGAACGGCTGTGACTCGATATCGCCGACCGTGCCGCCGATCTCGGTGATGAGTACGTCGGATGTTCCGTTGTCCATCTGGTAGATGCGGGACTTGATCTCGTCCGTGATATGCGGGATGATCTGCACGGTGCGGCCCAGATAGCCGCCCTCGCGCTCGCGGCACAGAACGCTCCAATAGACCTTGCCCGCCGAGACGGAGCAGCCCGCCGTCAGACTCTCGTCCGTGAAGCGCTCGTAATGGCCGAGATCAAGGTCCGTTTCCGCACCGTCGTCGGTGACGAAGACCTCGCCGTGCTGATACGGGCTCATCGTGCCGGGGTCGACGTTCAGATACGGGTCAAATTTCTGGTTCTGCACGCGCAGACCGCGCTGCTTCAAGAGCCTGCCGAGCGATGCGGCGCAGATGCCCTTGCCAAGGCCGGACACGACGCCGCCGGTGATAAAAATATACTTCATCCTGTATGCCTCCAACTCCCAATTTCCGCAAAAACAAAATACGGTCGGTATTGTACCGCCGCGCGCACAAAACGTCAAGAATGAAACTTTTACGAAGATAAAACGCGGGAAAACGCAGCTTCTTGTGGAGCCAGCCGAAATTTCCGCGAGCTTGTATTTTTTTCTTGCGCCACGCATCAGGCTATGCTATACTGGGTCTGTACCCACCGCCGGAGGCGTCCGCCTCCGGCGGGCTGTTTTTTATGCTTGTCCGCATATTGCGGACAGTGCAAAGCCCCGCCTGTCTTATGACAGACGGGGCGCTTTTGCAGGTTTTCAATGCGTTTCGTTGTATTTGCGGATGCCGAGGGCCAGAAGGTCCATGGCGCGCTCCAGATCCTCCTGCTTGAGAACGTATGCGATGCGGATCTCATTGCAGCCCTTGCCGGGCGTGGCATAGAACGGCTCTCCGGCAGAGAACATGACCGTGTCGCCGTGATCTTCAAATTCCTGCAGCAGCCAAAGCTGGAATTTCTCCGCGTCGTCGACCGGCAGCGCGGCCATGAGATAAAACGCGCCGCGCGGGCATTCGCAGATGACGCCGGGGATCTCGTGCAGCTTGCGCACGACGGTATCCCGGCGGCGCTTGTATTCCTGCCGCACCTGCTCGAAATATTCCGGCCCGACGGAGTAGAGTGCCGCCGCTGCGATCTGGTCGAGCGTCGCGACCGACAGCCGCGCCTGACAGTATTTGAGGGCGTTGGCCATAAACTCCCGGTTGCGGCTGATGAGGCAGCCGATGCGCGCACCGCAGGCGGAAAAGCGCTTGGAGACGGAATCGATGAGGATCAGGTTTTCCTGTCCGTAGTCAAACTTGCCGAACGAATGCAGCGGCTCGCCGTCGTAGGTAAACTCGCGGTAGACCTCGTCGGCCACGAGATACAGATCGTGCGCCACGGCCACGTCGAGCAGCATTTTCATCTGCGCCTCCGTGAGACACGTGCCGGTGGGGTTGCCGGGATTGGTGATCATGATGGCCTTCGTCTTCGGCGTGATGCAGGCTTCAATGCGCGCACGGTCAGCGTAGAAATAGCCCTCCTCCGGCTTCGTGTGCAGGGGGTGGATGACGCCTCCGGCGGTCGTGATGAACGTGTGATAGTTCGGGTAGAACGGCTCGGGGACGATGACCTCGTCGCCGTCGTCCAGCAGGCAGTTTGCCGCGATCTGCAGCGCTTCGCTGCCGCCGGTCGTAATGAGGATGTCGGACTCGTCCAGTCCAACGCCGATGTTTTCATAGTACTTCCGGATAGCTTCGATCAGCTCCGGGATGCCGGGCGAGGCCGCATAGGCCAGAACCGGCGTGCGGAAATTGTGGATCGCGTCGTACAGTGCGTCCGGCGTGTGGATATCGGGCTGGCCGATATTCAGATGATAGATTTTCTTGCCGGCTGCCGCTGCTGCCACTGCGTAGGGATGGAATTTGCGCATGGGGGACTGCCCGCATGCAAGTGCTTTGCTGGACAACTTCATAAGAATACCTCCTGTACCCGTATTTTCCGGGATGTCCACCCCGGTTCCTGCACATACCGTGCATGAAAATTTTATTCATCATACCATATTCCAGGCAAAAAAACAACGGGAACCTCGGCACCGCAGGAAGTTTTTCTGCAGTGCCGCCCAAAATCCATACTATTAGTATGGATGATTTCCGTCCGAATCATATGAATTGTGTGTTTCATTCCGGCGCGGTATCTGATACGATAGAGGCATCGGGAGGGATGGATATGCAGATCAGACTTGCGGAGAACATCCGCGCGCTGCGCAGGCAGCACAGATTCACGCAGGAGCAGCTGGCCGAAAGCCTGGGCGTGACGCCCGGCGCAGTCTATAAATGGGAGGCGGGGCTTTCCCAGCCGGAGCTGGCGATCATCGTCGAGCTGGCCGACCTGTTCGACACGTCGGTCGACGTGCTGCTGGGCTATGAGGTGAAGGACAACCGCCGTCAGACGACGGCGGAGCGCCTGCGGCGCTACCGGACGGAGAAGGACCGCGCAGGACTTGCGGAGGCGGAAAAGGCGCTTCAAAAATACCCGAACGACTTTGAGATCGTCTACAGAAGCGCGGGACTTTACCGCGTGTTCGGCATCGTGGAGGGGGACGAAGCGCTGCTGCGGCGGGCACTGACGCTGCTGGACAAGGCGCGGCTGCTTTTACCGCAGAACACGGACCCGCAGATCAACGAAACCGTGCTTTACGCAGAAACCGCGCAGACGCTGCTGTCGCTTGGCGAGGCGGATAAAGCCGTCTCGCTCTGGAAAACGCACAACGCAGGCGGCTTTTACAGCCATATCATCGGCTCGACGCTTTCGAGCAGCTGCGACCGGCCGCAGGACGCGCTGCCGTTTCTGTCCGATGCCCTGCTGAGCGCGTGCGCGAATCTTGTCAACATCGTGGTGGGCTATCTCAACGTCTATTACAAGCAGCAGGACTTCGCGGCAACAAAAGCCATCATTCGATGGGGGCTGGACACGTTCGGCGGGCTGAAGGACGCAGGCAAACCGTGCTTTCTGGACAAGGTGAATGCGTCGATGCTGGTGTGTCTGGCCGGTGCGCAGAAAAACAGCGGGGAGCCGGACGCAGCCGCCGCTTCTCTGCGGCAGGCGCGGGCGCTCGCCGCGCAGTTTGACGCCGCGCCGGATTACCGGGGCGACGCGCTCCGCTTTGTAAGCGGCGGCGAGCCTGCCGGGATCTACGACGATCTGGGCGCGACCGCCATGGACGGCGTGCGAAAGACCGTGCGGGATCTGGACGACGCGGAATTACTGGCATGGTGGAAGGAAATTGATTCCGATGAATCATAAGCCGCTGGCGCGGCAGCTGACCGCGCAGTTTTTCCGGGGCAATGTCCCGATGTTCGCCCTTGCGGTGTTCGCCGCGCTGACGGGCGGGCAGCTGCAGGCCGCGGAAAAGCGCGTCTCCGACCAGAACCGCGACTTTACCGCCGCGCTTTCCGACTGCCTCGGCGGCTTTTCCGTCGTCAAGACCTTCCGGGCGGAAAAAGAGATCTTCCGCCTGTTTGCCGAGAGCAACCGCGCGCTGGACGCGCAGACGGCGCATCAGGTCACGGACGATATCCTGTCCCTGTCCGGCGTCACACGCATTGTCGTCACGCACACGCTGGAGCAGGCGGCGCTGCGCCGCTATGACGGCATTCTCGTCCTGAAGGACGGCCGCATCACAGAGTCCGGCTCCTTCGACGAGCTGATGGAACAGAAGGGCTATTTCTACGCGCTGTATACGGTGTCGCAATAAGCTTTACGCACGAAAAGGCTCTCCCTTGCGCGCAAGGGAGAGCCTTTTCGTGTGTTCAGACTGACTCCGGTCATCTCAAACCGTTTCGGAATAGCTGCCGAGGTAGCAGACGTGTTCGCAGACGGATTCCAGCTCGCCGAGGAGCTTCGGCAGCTCCGGTGAGTAGACGGAGGCTTCGAGATCGAAGTAGAACCGGAACGTGTCGTCCGAGCCTGGAATGGGGCGGCTTTCCAGCTTTGTCAGGTTGATGCCCCGGCCATAGATGCGGGCCAGCACCTGATAGAGGCTGCCGGGTTCGTTGGAGAGCGTGACGAGCAGGCTCGTCCGGTCGGCGCCGGGGTAGACCTCGGGCTTGGCCGCGATACAGATGAAGCGGGTGTAGTTGCCATGCTCGTTCTGCACGCGCTCCTGCAGCGGCTGCAGGCCGTAAATTTCCGCGCAAGCGGGCGAGGCGATGGCGGCGAGATCGCGCCGTCCCGCTCCGGCGACCATGCGGGCTGCCGCCGCCGTGTTTTCGCAGCGCGTCACGGTCACGTTCGGCAGCTGCTTCAAAAATTCGGAGCACTGCTCCAGCGCCTGTCCGTGCGAGACAACCTCGCGAATTTCGGACAGCTTTACGCCCGGCAGGGCCAGCAGACTGTGATCCACGCGCAGGCGGACGCTGCGGACGATGGAGAAATTGTGCTTCTGCATGAGGTCGTACACCGCGTTGACCGAGCCTGCCGTGCTGTTTTCCAGCGGCAGAACGCCGTACTGGCACAGGCCCTGCTCGATGGCGGAGAAAACCTTGTCAAATGTCGCGCAGAAGAATACGCTCGGATGCTGGAACAGCTTGTCGCAGGCCTGCTGCGAATACGCACCCTCAACGCCTTGGCAGGCGACGGCCGCTGTGGGCGGGAACAGCTGCGGCGTCTGCTCCAGCGCCGCTTTGAGAAGCGCCGGAAGCGCCGTTTTTTCGTCCAGCAGATCGCGCTGGTAGCTGCGGCTGAGGGAGAACAGCAGCCGGTAGAGGCTCACGGCCTCCTCCTGCAGCTCCTCCGGCGCGGCCTTTACGATCTGCGCCAGTTTTTCGCGCTCCCGCCCGGCGTCCAGAACCGGCAGGCCGTGCGATTTTTTATACGCCGCGATCCCCGCAGCCGTCTGCATCCGCTCGGCAAACAGACGCAGAAGCTCCGCGTCGATCCGGTCGATCTGTGCTCTGTAATCAGAAAGCTCCATATCGATACCCATCCTTTCAGAAAATACAAAATACAAACAAAAAACGCGGCACAGCGTAATCTGTGCCGCGTTGCGAACCTGACTTCGTTTCTGCGCATCACAAATTACCCTTACTGCAAGCCAGTAAAGGTAAAGATAAACGCGAACATGGCGGAAACGTACATCATAACGACCTCATTTCGAAGATGGCATCATGGTAGCAGAACGGGACTGGAATGTCAAGCCCTTGCGCGCAGCTTTTCCAGAAGCGCGGTAAAATAGTCCGGCAGCTCACAGCAGACGGTTACGAGCTGTCCTGTGCGCGGGTGCACGAAGCGGAGTTCCTTCGCATGCAGGCATTGGCTGTCCTGCCCCAGCTCGGGCTTTTTATGGCCGTAGACCATATCGCCCAAAATCGGGTGGCCGCGATAGGCCATGTGGACGCGGATCTGGTGCGTCCGGCCCGTTTCCAGCTTACACTCGACGAGCGTATAGCCGGAAAAGCGCTCCAACACGCGCCAGTGCGTCACGGCGCTGCGGCTGTTTTTCTCCGTGACGGCCATTTTCTTGCGGTCGGCCGGGTGGCGGCCGATGGGCGCATCGATGGTGCCGGAATCGTCTTTGATCTTGCCGCAGACAATGCACACATACGTCCGGGCCAGACTGTGATCTTTCAGCTGCGCGGCCAGCGCGGCGTGCGCAAGGTCATTCTTGGCCGCAATGATGAGGCCGGACGTGTCCTTATCGATGCGGTGGACGATGCCGGGGCGCTTTTCCCCGCCGATGCCGGACAGGGAGTCGCCGCAGTGGGCCAGCAGCGCGTTGACGAGCGTGCCGTCCGCGTGACCGGGGGCCGGGTGGACGACAAGCCCCTTGGGCTTATTGACGACGATCACGTCCGCGTCCTCATAGCAGACCTCCAGAGGAATGTCCTGCGCCGCGATGGGCGTTTCGTGCACCTCCGGAATTTCCAGCTCCAGCGCCGTCCCGGCGGGGAGCTTTTCGTTCTTTTTGACGGGCCTTCCGGCCTGCGTGACCGCACCCTGCTCGATCAGGCGCTGGGCTTGGCTGCGGGTCAGCTCCGGCACGAGGCGGCTGAGCGCGCTGTCGAGCCGTTCGCCGTCTCTGTCAATCGTCAGCGTCATGCGGTTTCTTCTGCTCCTTCGGCTTTTCGGCCAGCAGCTCCTTGTCCTTCGTCAGAATATAGATCACAAGGACCAGCGCACCAAACGTGATGAACAGATCCGCCACGTTGAACGTGGAGAACCACGGGATGCAGATCATGTCGATGACAAGGCCCGTGGAGATGCGGTCGATGAAATTGCCGATCGCGCCGCCGGTGATGGCCGCGATGCACCACAGCTCCGGCGTCTTTTTGAACCATTTTTTCACGAGCACGTAAATCACGACCGCGAGATACACCGCCGTCATGACCACGAACAGCCACCGCGCGCCGCGCAGAAGGCTCAGCGCCATGCCGTCGTTCGTGATGTAGTGCAGCTGGAGCCAGCCGGGGATGAGCGTGACGGTCTTCCCCACGAGATTGGCCGCAGCCAGATATTTTGTCAGCTGATCGACCGCGACGATTGCCGCCGTAAACAGCGCAAGCAGCAGATAAAGCAAAGCAGTTCCCCCTTCCGGTAAGTGGGAACATCATACCATATTTCTGTTAATATTGCAACGCCGCAAAATGGCACGCAGGCGCAGCAAAAGCCCCGCCGCATAAAACCCGCTGTCCCTGCGGAGCAGGCGGCAGCGGGTTTTTCAGCGCTTCAGTGATTGACGACGTTCTGCGGCGTTCCGGCGAGGAAGGCACGGATGTTTTCTGCCGTGGCGTCCATGATCCGCTGGCGGCTCTCCTTCGGGGCCCAGGAGATATGCGGCGTGATGATGCAGTTTTTCGCGGTCAGGAGCGGATTGTCCGGGCGGATCGGCTCTGTGTAGACTACATCCAGCCCGGCGGCAGCCAGCTTGCCGCTGTTCAGCGCGTCGGCGACGTCCTGCTCCACAATCAGCTGGCCACGGGCGTTGTTGATGAGGATCGCGCCATCCTTCATTTTCGCGATGTTCTCTTTATTGATGAGTCCGGTGTTCTCCGGCGTCAGATTGCAGTGCAGCGACACCACGTCCGCCTGCGCAAGCAGCGTGTCCAGATCGACATACGCGCCGATGGCGCGCCCGGAATCGTTCGGGTACACGTCACAGGCCAGCACCTTCATGCCCATCGCCCGCGCGATGCGGCCCTCCGCCTGGCCGATGCGACCAAAGCCGATGATGCCGATAGTCTTGCCCTCCAGCTCGATGAGCGGATAGTCCCAATAGCACCAGTCGGGATTCGAGGCCCAATTGCCCGCATGGACAGACGCGCTGTGATGGCCGATATGGTGGCAGATCTCCAGCAGAAGGGCGATGGAATACTGGCTGACCGACGCTGTGCCGTAGGCCGGCACGTTCACGACCGGGATGCCCTTTTCCCGCGCGTAGTTGTAATCCACAACGTTATAGCCCGTCGCAAGCACCGCGATCAGTCGGATATTCGGGCACGCGTCGATCGTCGCGCGGGAGATCGGCGTTTTGTTCATGACCACGATCTCCGCGTCGCCGATGCGCTCCGCGATCAGCGGGGACTCGGTATACGACGTGCGGTCATAGACCGTCAGCTCGCCAAGCGCGGCCAGCTCTGCCCAGCTCAGATCGCCGGGATTTTCCGTATAACCGTCCAATACTACAAGTTTCATAGCAGCTCTCTCCTGTTTATAATTTGCGTTCCGCGCATACGCGGAATTTCAGATATACCAGTCGCCATCCGGCTGTGGGAGCACCGCCTCGAGCGCCTGCGCGCCGTGTACGCGCGCGATCCACCGGAGGCCGTCCTCCGTCTGCCGCAATACGCCCGCATCCAAAAGTGCCTGCCGAAGCGGCGCGTCCGGAACTGCGGGAACATCCCGTCCCGCTTCCTCCGCAAGCCTGCGGCGGCAGTCCGGGAACGCTTTTTCCAACTCCGGTGACAGATAGAGGGTGTTTTCGGCAAAATAGGCCGGGTACGGGTGACGGCAGCGGCGGTACGGCGTCATGGCAAGTTCGCAGCGGCTTGCGCTGACGCAGGATGCCTGTCCGGGCGCGGCTTCGGCAAAGGCGTCGATGGTGTAGGCAAAGTGAATGTCCCGGACGGCGTCAAACGCGGGAAAGGCCGCATTGGCGAGGCCGTCCGCGTCTGTCACGGCGGAAAGCCTGATCGGCGCCTGCTCCTGCGCAAGGGTATTGACCGCTCCGTCCTCCGTCCAGAATGGTACAACGCGGAACGTCACCCGCCGCCCGGCGACAGGACTTCCCTTGCAGGTCAGCCGCGCCGTATATGCGTTGCCGTAATGGCTCCCGTCCGCAGAAAGCACGCGTTCAAGAGACAGCTCACACCCCGCGGGAGGCGCACCGTCCAGCCGGAACAGATCGGCGGCGATCGCCATGCGCGTCTGCCCGACCGCGCTGTCCGCGCCGCAGTGGCCGAAGGCCGCAGCGCGTCCGTCCGGCAGCAGGCGGATGCACGGCTGATAGAGTCCGTTTCCCGCGCCCTCGATCACCGTCCATGTCTGGCCGAGATCGCCGGAGCAGCTGAAGGGCTTGCCTCGCCGCGCACCGACGAGAACATCGCCCGGCAGGCACACGATGCTTTCCGGGACGAAGCCGCCCTGCGGATTTTTCGCAGGCTCTGGCGGAGCGCCCGCGCCGATGGGCAGCAGCGGCCCGTTGATGAAGCCCTGCGCCGAGCGGCGGACGAGCTGCCGCCCGACCGGCGTGCCCTGCACGTCGCCCGCCACGAACAGAAGCCGTCCGTCAGACAGCTCTGCCGCGTCGTACTCATGCGCGCCGATGCCCGGAAGGACATAGTGCGGCCCCGAAAAGCTCCGGCCGTCGGGACTATGGAGGAAAAAGGTCTGGATCTTATTGAGATACGTTTCGCCGGGAAGCATGGTGTTGCGCGTTGCACGTTCGCAGCCTGCGCCCCATGGCGTGCCGTAGAAGCTGGCAAGCACGAGAAGCGAACCGTCGCGCAGGCGGCGCAGCCGCCAGAGATAGACGGCGCAGCCCTCCAGCAGACGGGCCGTTTCCGTCCAGGTGCTGCCGCCGTCCGTGCTTTCCCGGACGGCAATATAGTCGCACCAGCCGGTGCGCGCGGCGTTGACGCGGCCCACGTCCAGCCCGACCAGCCGCCCGTCGGCAAAGCCCGCGTTCAGAAACGAGCCTTCGGCCAGCGGGCACCTGCCCGTCTCGTACCAATGTTCCCCGCCGTCGTCGGAGGCCATATAGACGCGCTCCGAGACGGTATCCGCACTGCCGCATTCCGCCGAGCAATAGGACACCGGCGCACCGATGGCCTCGCCCATTTCCAGTCTCGGCGGCACAAAGGCCGCGTCATGCGCCCGGCGGATCTCCTTAAAGGACAGTCCAAGCCGCCCGTTCTGATAGTCGAAGCAGTCCGTCCACGCCGTAAAGCCCAAGGCGTCCGCAGGCTCGTAGATCATGCGGTGCTCGGCATCCGCCGCGTGCGGGGCCGAAGATATGTCCATCATACCGCCTCCTTCCGCGTCAGTCAAGCCGGACGACGCTTCCCGTTTCATAGGCCCGCAGCGCGCCGGTGAGCAGCTGGTGGCTCAAAAGCGCCTCGTCCGGCCGGAAGCAGCCGAACGCGCACGGTTCGCCGCAGAGTTCGGCGATAAACGCCGCGAACATCTGCAGCATGGCGTCGGAAAAGCCAAACTCGAAAATGCCGCCGGTGATGACTGGGAAGAGTGTCCTCTGCCCCAGTATCAGGCGGCTCCACGCCTGCTCCCGGCCCTGATTGCGCGTGTACCAGACGGCGTTTGCGTCCTCTGTGGAAAATTTCGCAGAGCCGTCCAGCCCGTAGATCTCGTATTCCACCGTATTGGTGCAGCCGGGGGCCATGCGCTTCATTTCCATCACCATCGGGAACCGGTCGCCCGCCGCATTGTGCGCGCCGCAGAGCAAAATCGCGTTGTCATATGTCTCGCAGGGCGCAAAGCCGTCGCCGCAGGGCCGCTGCGGGACGAGGTTGGCCAGCTGCGCGCTCACGGAATCGACCCGGAAGCCGAGCCGGAACGGCAGGTGCTGGGTGTGGATGCCGAGGTCGCCCATGCAGCCATACGCGCCGTTGGTCTTCAGCTGCCGCTTCCAGTTGATAGGTTTGCTCAGGTCCATATCCGACGCGTGCTTGATGGTGAAGCGTGCCTCGATCACGCGGCCGAAGAAGCCCTCCTGATACCAGCGGAAGAGCTGCTGCGCGGCGGGGTAATACGGAAATTCGCTCGAGCAGCGGACAAAGACCTGCGGATGCTCCCGCATGGCGCTCAGGATCTGCTGGCAGGCGGGCAGATCGATCCCGAACGGCTTTTCGGCCAGCAGATGCTTGCCGGAACGGATGATATCGGTATAGATCTGCGCGTGCTGGTCGTGCGGCACGGCGCAGTAAACGGCTTCGACCTCCGGATTTTCCAGAAGCTCGTGATAATCATGGTAAAAATACCGCGTGTCTGGCACGCGCCGGAACCAGTCGAGGCTTTTGTCCGTCCGGCTGCACGCGGCGATGATCTGTGGGCGCGGCAGGTCGGTCTGCAGATGCAGCCAGCGCATGGAGGCGCTTGCAAACTCCCGGCCCATCAGCCCGCAGCCGATGACGCCGAATTTGATGGTCTTCTCCACGCTCAGCCCTCCATTTCGGACAGGCACTGCTCCATCCACGCGATCAGCTTCCCCACCATCGGCTCCGTGACCAGCAGCGGCAGCTTTGTCAGCGCGACGGGGCGGCAGTTGGCCTTGTAGGTCTGGGCGCTGATGTCGACGCAGAACTCGCGGTTCATCCGCGCGGCGAAGGCCGCCGCGTCCGGCACGTGATGGAAGCACAGGGCGCTCATATGCCCGTCGCCCTCCGCGCCGCTGCAAAGCGCGGGATGGCGCGCGGCAAGCTGGCGCAGCGCATCGTGATAGGTCTTGCCGACCGCTTCGATATGCGCGCCGTTATGGCTGACAAATTCCATCGTGACGAGATACGCAAGGCTTGCCAGCTCTTCCTGTCCGTTGGTGACGAGCGCACCGAACTGGCTCAGGCAGTCGAACGCACCGCTGACCAGCAGGCGGCTGGCCGGATACAGGCCGCCGGGGAAGCCCTTGCCGATGGAGACGAAGTCCGGCTGCAGACCGTATTTGCGGAACAGGAAGAGCGTATCGTACCATGCGCTGGACTGGATTTCGTCGCAGAGCACGGGCGTGTCCGTTTCGCGGCACAGGCGGTAGGCCCCGGTCAGATATGCCTGATCCAGACGCGTACCGCTGTAATTCATCATGATCAGCTCGTGGCAGAAGCCCGCCGTCTTATAGGGCGGCGTGTTCCAGCGCTCGATGGCGCTGCGGAAGCTTTCGGGATCGTTGATCGCGACAGACTCGACGCGCAGCGCGTTTTTGCATTTTTCTGTGAGCGACGGCCACAGGCCGCGCAGCATCTGCGCCAGAACTGTCGTGCCGTGGTATCCGGCGGTCACGCCGCCGTCGTTATCCGCCATGACGAGGAACACCGGAATGCGGTCAGGATACGCGGGCGCGGAGCCGTCCAGCGTGTCAAACCGGCTGAGCATCATCTTGAGCGCCGCCTCCACTGCCAAAGAGCCCGTTTCCAGATTGAGCACGCGGTTCAGAACGCCGGGCTGCCGCGCCTGCAGAAGCGTCTGCGGCAGCGGCTCGTCCATGGGCCGGCCGTTGGCTGCGGCGATCAGGCGGCGTTCGAGCAGGCGCGTGATATATCCGCGCGTATTATTGTGTGTGGCGTTGGGAATGCCAAGCGCGTGCGCCCTGTCCAGCAGCGCGTAGCCCGGGAAGCCGTGGCCGAGCGGAATGTGATAGTGCTCGCTCTTTCCGGCAAAATACAGCCGTCCGTCCTCGCCGAGGCGGAAGCAGCCGAGCGCGCTGAGCGGCGCGGGGGCATAGTGCTGTGCGGCGGCAAAGCTATCGGTCGGCGCGCCCGGCTCTGCCGAGACGGCCTGCGCGGGCGGGCAGAGCTGCCGCCCGACCTGCTCCATCAGAATCTCCTGACGCGCGGCAAACGGATCCGGATAAAATTCGACCGGCTCCTGCGCGAGCTTCACAAGCGCCTGCTCCGATTCTCCGGTCAGCGCCGCGCGTGCGCGGCAAACGGCAGAGGTATACTCCGCGCCCAGAAGCGACTCTAAACTGCGGCTGAAATTTTTGATCATATCGGTTCCCCCTTATGCTCTTACAGCTGTACAAATTCAACATTCCAAAGGCGGCAGAACAGGCGGATGCGGTCGAGCCGGTCGCCCAGGACGAGCGCCTCGTGGTGTGTGCCGCCCTGTTCGAGCCACGACGTCACGCAGCTGCGCACGCCGCTGTCCGGCCGGAAGAACAGATACGGCATATCCACGTGCAGCAGATCCGCGTCCGGCAGGATCTCGCCCGGCGCGCAGACCAGCCGGAAGCGGTCCGCCGTCAGATGCGTCAGCGACAGGATGCACGCGCGGCCCGGCTCCGGCGTGAAGATCGGCGTGGGCGGATTGGAAAGCCCGCCCTCGGACAGGACTCTGTTTTTCAGATACGGGCGGCGGTCGGCGCGGCAGAGCCGCCAGTTGCCCTCGCCCTGATGGCACATCAGGATCGCTTCGCGTTTGAAGTCCATCATGTACATTTCCGTAAAGCCCGCCGCGCCGCAGAGCGTCTGCATGGCCGCCACCAGCACGGCGGCGGTGGAATCGCCCTCGGCGGCGTAGCCATAGCCGTCGGCCAGCAGGTTTGACGCCGCAAGCAGCGGCAGCTGCGTAAAACGGCCATCCTCGCCGCATTCGCCGTAGTGCAGCGTATAGCCGGACAGGCCGCCGGACTGCAGATAGGCCCTGAGGCCCAGATACATCCTCGCCGCCTCTGCATGCGTCGGCTCGTCCAGCGTAGGATCAAGCTCAAAAACGGCCCGGTCCGCGTCCATCTGCGCCTTTACCGCACCCGCTTCGACCTCGGCGCAGAAGCGGCGGACGGTCCCGATAGAGTCATAGACCAGTTCCGGCCCCAGGAAGCGGTAGATCGCCATATCGTCGGTAATGACGTCCCCCATGCCGGGCAGCTTGCCGATCACGCCGATGCGCATCCGCTTCATGGCGCGCACGGTCATGGCCGCGCGGCCAAAATCCGCGACGAACCGCACAAACGAGCCGTCGCAGCGGTTCCCGGCGTAATAGACGCAGTTGACGCCCATGCGCGTCATGACGTTCGCCTGATCCTGACTGCCATGGATGCCCTGATTGACCGTATAGTCCCACTCGATAAAGTCCGGCCGGACGGTCTGCTCCGGCTGGATGAGGGCAAGGGCCAGCGGCAGGTGGTTCTCCTCCAGCGCACGCACCAGATACGCCCCCTGCGAATAGGTCAGCAGCAGGATCAGAATTCCATCCAGCTTCTCATGATTATATTGCGCCACGAGCGACTCGATCTGCGCCCGGTTCATAGCTGCGTGCGGGAAAACGAACTCCGCCGCGTCCCGCAGGCCGTCCAGAACCTCGTTTACATACGCCGTCTGCGCCCGGTCGATGCCAGGAAACAGCGGCAGATAGTCCTCCAGCATCAGAGCCAGAACGCCAAGTCTCGGTTTTTTCTGTGTCATGTCTCTCATCCTTTCTGCAAATACAGCGCCTCATAGACGCGCCGGTAGGCCGCGTAGGCTTCTTCATACGCATCGGCGGTTTCCGCCTGCGGCTGATAGACGGTTTGCTCCTCCGCATCATGCAGCGCCCAGCCAAGTGCGCCTGCGGCCAGCATGGCCGCGCCGCGCGACGTGGCCTGCACCGTGGAGAGCGTGTGGAACGGGCGGCGGCAGGCATCCGCCTTGATCTGCATCCAAAGCGCGCTCCCCGCTCCCCCGCCGAGCGAGGTCACGGTCTGCGCCGTGCAGCCGAGCGCAGACAGCATATTCAGAAAATCGCGCAGCTGGAAGGCCGCTGCCTCCAGAATCGCACGGGCGCAGGCGGCTCTTGTGCTGGACAGCCGCAGCCCGTAAAAGCCGCCGGAGGCCTCCGGCAGATTGTCGGGATCGACGCACCCGGCCAGATACGGCAGGAATGTCACGCCCTGCGCGCCGGGCGGCACCTGCTCCGCCAGCCGGTCAAGCGCAGCATAGCCGCCGTCCAGATCGCGGCAGAATTCGTCGCGGAACCAGCGCAGGCTCATGCCGATGGTGTTGCTGATGGGAAGATACAAATACGCGCCCGGCATGGCATGGCGGTAGATGGTCACATGATGGTCTTCGGAAAATTGCGGATGGGCCGTAAACGCGGCGGCGACCATGGCCGTGCCCGTCGTCTCGCAGAGCGTGCCCGGGCGGGTGCAGCCTGCGGCCAGCGCCGCGGCGGTCTGATCCATCGCGCCGGTCACGACGCAGGCAGAGGCAGGCAATCCCAGCGCTTCCGCCACCTCCGGCAGAACCGGCCCCACAATGCTGCCGCACGCAAGCGCCTGCGGCAGGCGCGTCCGGTCAAGCTCTGCCAGCGCGAGCGCCTCGTCCCAGTAATCGTCGCTTTGCAGGTCAAAATACCCGGTGGAGGTCAGCAGCGATTTTTCCGTGACTGCCCGGCCCGTGAGCCAAAGCATCAGATAATCCTCCAGCAGGAGGAATTTGTCGGTCCGCGCCCAGCTCTCCGGCTCCTGCTCCCGAAGCCAGAGCAGCTTCGCCAGCGGCAGCGCGCCGCTCAGCTCCGGCAGGCCGGTGCGCTCGTAAAAGCGCTGCCGGTCAAGCGCGGCGGCAAGCCGCGCCGCCTGCGCCTCCGCCCGGCTGTCCAGCCAGACGATCGCGGGCCGCAGGGCCTTTCCCTGCCTGTCCACGCAGAGCAGCGTTTCGCCCTGCGTCGTCAGCGCGACGGCACAGACCCTCGCCCGCGCTTCGGCGGGCAGCGACAGGATGCACTGCGCCGCCGCATCCAGATAAACCTGCGCCTCTGCCTCGGCGCACACGCCGCGCGTTTGCAGAGCATATTCCCGGCTCGTCAGCGCCGTCTGCCGGAGCTGACGGTCAAACAGGCAGGCTTTTACGGACGTCGTGCCGACGTCCAGCGTCAGAATCAACTCCATGTGCTCTCTCCTTAAGGCAGAATATCAGTCAGACAATTCGTCTCAGCAGAGCGTTTTGCCGCCAGACAGCACGCCGCGCTGCGCAGACCGCCCAGAAGATCCGACGACGGCTTTCCGCCCGCCAGCAGGTTCATAAAATCCTGCGCCAGCCGCCGGTCGCCGCCGAAGTGATTGCCGCCGGTGGGCCGGATCCGGATCGTCGCGGTCTGGTCGAATGCATAGTCGTCATGGCGGATGACGCCGGTATAGAAATCAAACTCGGCGCTGCCCTTTGTTCCGATGATGCGGCAGCCGCGTCTGGCCGCCGTGCGCTTGACGGTAAAGTTCTGATTATAGCTGATGATCGCGCCGCTTTCGCACAGGAACATGGCCGAGGCGACGTCCTCGTTGCCGGTATCCACGGCGAAGCAGCAGCAATCGCCCTGCACGTCCTCGCCGCGCAGCTTGCCGACGACATAACTGCTCTCCACGCAGGTGCGGTAGTCGGGACAGTCGGGGCAGTGCAGCCCGGCGGGCCTGTCTCCTTTATAATAGAGCTTCTCGGTGTGCGCGAAGACACGCTTCGGCGTCAGCCCGGCGGCGTGGCAGATATAGTCGATATCATGCGTCGTTTTCTGCAAAAACAGCCCGCCGGTCAGGCTCGGGTCGCGGTACCAGCTGTGATAGTACACGCTGCCGTAGGGCACATTGTTGACGGCCTGCACCATGGTGACGCGCCCGAGCGCGCCGCTTTCGACCAGCTGCCGCAGGCGGACGGTGATATCCGCCACGCGCAGAGGGAAGGACACGACGGCCCGGTCCAGCTTTCCCTCTGCGGCCTCACGCAGCGTCCGGTACTGCGCTTCGCTGATGCAGACGGGCTTTTCCAGAAACAGCGGGATATCCCGCTTCAGGACCTCGACCGCCAGCGGCGTATGCAGCGGGCAGCGCGTGCCGATGAATACGCCGTCCGGTTCACAGCCCCCCAGCAGCGCGTCCGCGTTTTCAAAATACCGCGCTTCAGCGAACAGCGGATCTCCGGCATTTTCCTCTTTGATCTGCTCCCAGCGCGGGTCCGCGACTGCGGCGACGGAAATATCCGCCTCGATCTCCCGGAAGGCCTGCAGCATGGTTTTCGAACGCAGGCCGTAGCCGAGAAAGGCAAGCTTCTTTGTCATATGCTTCGCACTCCTGTCTGCACGTATTGTTTTTTAATATTACTAATAATATGCGAATTTTTTAGTCGTAAACGAATAATAATCCAGTCAAATATTATGAAATGTGTCTATTGACTTGCATCGTTTCTGTTGCTATACTACTACAAAAAGAAGAAAATATCAATCCTTTTTTCTTCTTTGATCATTTCGGATTGGGGCGTTCCGCCCATTTCCTCATTTAATTATTACTAATTTTCGAAAGCGAGTGGTCCTATGCGTAATCCGCCTGACGTCCCCGGTGTCCGCAGTCAGCGCACCCGATTCCAGAAGCTGCTGGCCTATCTGAAGCGCTACTGGTTCTTATATCTGCTTGTCCTGCCGGGCTTTGTCTTTATGATCGTGTTCAATTACGGCCCCATGTACGGCATTCAGCTGGCCTTTAAGGACTATCACGCAAATCTCGGCATCTGGGGCTCGCCGTGGGTCGGTCTTGAGCATTTCCGCGAGATGATCGCCGACGCCAATTTCTGGCGCGCGGCAAAAAACACGCTGATCATCAACGGCTATAACATCGTATTCAAGACGACGTTCACGATTTTCCTCGCACTCATGCTCAATGAGCTGCGCCTGAAAAAGGTCAAAAGCTGCGTGCAGACGGCGGCCTATCTGCCGTATTTCCTGTCCTGGGTCATTTTTGCCGGTCTGGTGCAGGTGTTTCTGGAATACCCGTCTTCCTCCGGCAGCAGCGGCGGCGTGATCAATCAGGTCATCACGTTTTTCGGCGGCGAGCCGATCAATTTCCTGACGCGGCCCGATCTGTTCCGCGCGATCGTCGTGATCTCCAACATTATCAAGAACGCGGGCTACGGCACGATCGTCTATCTCGCGTCCATGTCCACGATCAACCCGGCTCTGTACGAGGCGGCGAAGATGGACGGCTCCAACCGGCTGCAGATGATGCTGCACATCACCATCCCCGCGATCCTGCCGACCATCGTGATTTTGCTGATCCTGGATCTGTCCAGCCTGTTCAGCGCGAACTTTGACCAGATCTACAATCTGTACAACAACTATGTGCTCTCCACCGGCGATGTGCTCTCCACGTATATCTACCGCATCAGCCTCGGCGGCGGCACGTCCTTCGAGCTTTCCACGGCGATCAATCTGGTTCTGCAGGTTCTCGGCCTGATCGTCGTGCTGATCACCAACAAGTTCGTTTCCAAGCTCGATATCATGGGCATTTTCTAAAGGGAGGGCCGCGCATGAAAAAGAAACCCGCTTCCCTGCGCCGCAGTATGTTCATGCGGCTGGGCTTTAACTTCTACGACGTGGCCGTGACGATCTTCTGCGTCGCGTTCGGCCTGCTGTGCTTTTACCCGCTCTGGTACTGCCTGGTCGCATCGGTCATGCCGTATGAGGAATACGTCAAGGGCGGTCTGATGCTCTGGTTCAAAGGCATCGATCTGCAATACTATATTCAGATCTTCAGCACCAAGGTCTATACAAACAGCCTGCTCGTCTCCGCCGTCAAGACGGTTCTGGCAACCGCGCTTTCCGTGCTGGTCACCTCCGCCATGGCCTACGCCGTCAGCAAGGTCCATATCCGCGGCATGAAGCTCATCAACGCGCTTGTGGTCTTCAACCTGTTCTTTGCCGGCGGCCTCATCCCGCAGTATATGCTCTACAAATCGCTCCACCTGACCGGGAACTTCTGGGTCATGGTCCTGCCCGGTACGCTGAATATCTCCTATTTCATCATCATGCGGAACTATTTCTCCTTCTCCGTCTCCCGCGAGCTGGAGGACGCCGCCATGATCGACGGCTGCAACGAGGTCGGCATTTTCTTCCGCATCGTCATGCCGCTCTCGCGCGGCATGATCGCGGCTGTGACGCTGTTTATCGCGGTCATCAACTGGAACGACTATTACAGCTACATGATGTTCATCGGCAACAAGACGAAGCTGCAGCCGTTCGCGTGGGTGCTGCACCGGATGCTGACGGACAAGAGCCTTATGAATCAGGTGCGCAACGGCGCGGCCAGCCTCGGCTTCACGCTGCCGCCTCCCATGGCGCTGCGCATGGCGACGATCATCTGCGCGACGCTCCCCATTATCATCATCTACCCGTTTATCCAGCCGTACTTCACGCAGGGCATGACGCTCGGCGCCGTGAAGGAATGATCTTGAAACTCTGCGCGGGAACCGCGCGGTTTTATAAAAACTAAGGAGGATCACAATGAAAAAGTACACCACCCTGCTCTGCCTGCTTCTGGCGCTGGTCATGGTCATGGCCTGCTTCACCGGCTGCGCCAAGCAGCCCGCGCAGTCGGACCCCGCCGACACCACGGAGCCTGCGCAGACGACTGACACCACCCCCGAGGATTCCACCCCGGCTGAACCCGCCGACACGCGCGAAACGGTCAACATCCGCTTTGCCCAGTTCGGCAACAACCTCGACGATCTCGACGGCTATGCCAACGACCCCATCAAGGCCGCCATCGAGCAGGCCGTCGGCGTGACGCTGGAATATGACACCGGCACGGACGGCTTCGACGACCGTATGCAGACCGAGCTCTTCACCGGCAGCGCCCCCGATCTGTTCCCGACCTGGGGCGAGAGCGACAAGATCGCCAGCTGGGTGCAGGACGGCCTCGTCACCAACCTCGGCGAGATCGTCAACGCCGATCCCGACCGCTATCCCACGCTCTACAAGATGATGAACAGCGAGGAATGGAAGGCGTACAACAAGCTCTACACCGGCGATGAGACCGCCTCCTACGCGATCTACTCCGTGGCCGCCTTCGCAGATCCCTCCTTCGGCGGCGTTCCCGTTTACAACCAGGCCATCCTTGACGAGGTCAACGAGGGCAAGGTCCCCGCAACGGTCGATGAGTTCCTGACCTACTGCGAGGCCGCAGGCTCCGCCGGTTATGTCGGCTGGTGGCCGCGCAACGACAAGCTCACCAATTGGAACGAGATCGACGCGACGCTGGCTCTGCCGCAGGGCACCAGCATCACCGTTCCCAAAGGCGCCGGCACCGGCACCATCCTCTCCGGCGAGGCCGGCACGGACAGCGAATACTGGACCGTGAGCGCCGTCTCCGAGCAGAGCAAGGCCGTCGTCAAGCAGCTGGCTGAGCTTTATAAGAACGGCGGTCTTGACGCCAACATCGGCGTCAAGGGCGACTTTGACGACGCGTATGCCGATTTCGGCAACGGCACGCTGGGCGCTGTGAACTTCGGCTTCGGCTATCCCGGCCAGTTCCGTGATTTCTTCAAGAGCGCATGGCTCGCCGTCCATCCGGACGCTTCCATCGACGATCTGGCCGTCGGTCAGGCTCTGACCTCCAACGGCAGCTACGGCAAGACCTACTCCACCGGCACGTGGATCAACTCCCACTACTTTATCCCCACCTCCTGCGCGTATCCCGACCGTGTTCTCGATCTGGTCGAGTTCCTTGCCTCCAACGCAGGCCAGGATCTGCTGCATAACTGCGTGAACGGCGAGTTCAACACCAGCGTCGGCTCCGACTACTGGTCCGCGATCGACGGCGCATACGGCTACGGCGACGGCCGCTGCAAGTACGTCTGGTTCAGCTATATGTTCAGCGGTGTCGAGTACTATTGCGACTTTGAGAACCAGAGCTGGTGGGACGCCGTTTCCCATCCCGTTGACTTCTCCAACTCCTGGGCGACCGAAGAGGACGCCGCGCTCGTCAGCAAGGCCAAGGACACCATCTCCGGCTTTGTCAACGAGGTCGTGCAGCCCCTGCCCGCCTATTACAACATGGTCGCGCTGCCCGCAGAGGCGACCGATATCATCAACCAGCTCACGACCATCACCAATGAGTATCTGACCCAGTTCATCGGCGGTCAGCTGGACATCGACGCTTCCTGGGGCGACTATGCCGCCGCTTATGAAGCTGCCGGTGCAGCCGAGCTCGAAACGATGATCAACGACGCTGTCGCGACCGCCCGCACCACCTACGGCGGCTAACCACATTCCATTTCCGATGTGCAGGGGGGATTCCCCCCCTGCACACCCGCGCGCATCCTGCGCCCGCACACGGGCTTTGACCATCAGAAGGCCGGCACGACGGCTGCCTGATGCCTATCCAAATTTCTTATCCACTATTTTTCCGCACTCAGGAGGTAATGTTCCATGTCCAACAAAACTATGCTCGGTGATGCATCCGGCCGCGGCGCCGTTGACGGCTTCCGCGTGACCTGCCCCGCCATGCAGCATCCCTATACAGAAGCAGAGATCGACGCAGTCGTCAAGGTCATGCGTGAGGCCTGCGGCCAGACGCAGGGCAAATACATGGTCGAGTTTGAGCAGGCCTTCTGCGCCTTTACCGGCGCGAAGCACGCCTTTGCCGTCAATAACTGCACAAGCGCGCTGAAAATGGCCGCGATCTTCTGCCATATCCAGCCTGGCGACGAGGTCATCATCCCCGCCTATACCTTCTGCGCCTCCGCGATCCCCTTCGGCGATCTGGGCGTGAAGATCGTCTGGGCCGACATCAACCCGGATACCTGGACCATCGACCCGGACGATATCGCCCGCAAGATCACGCCCAAAACGAAGGCTGTGGTCTGCGTGCACCTGCTCGGTATGCCGTGCGACATGAAAAAGATCGTCCCCATCGCAAGAGCGCACGGTCTGAAGGTCGTGGAGGACTGCGCGCAGGCGCTCGACTGCCGCATTGACGGCCAGCATGTCGGCACGTTCGGCGATTTCGGCTGCTTCAGCTTCCACTCCGCAAAGACCATGACGACGCTCGGCGAGGGCGGTATGTTCGTCTGCGCAGACGACGCGGACGCCGCTGCCGCGCCCGGCATCCGGCACAACGGCTGCTGCGCGTATCCGGCTGACCGTGAGCGCTACTGGTCCCCGGCCATGAGCTGCGTCGACAGCTTCCTGGACGACCGCTGGCCGCAGAACTTCTGCATCGGCGAAGCGCAGTGCGCGCTGGGCACAGAGGAGCTCAAGAGCGTCATCGCCAACAACAACACTCTGATCGAGCAGGACCGCAAGATCCGCGAAAAGCTTGCCGGTCTGCCTGAGATTTCCTTCTCCCGCTGCCCGGAAAACGGCCGCTATGTCGTGCACCAGTACATCATGCATTACGACGGCAGCGCCTGCGGCAAAACGCGCGATGATCTGCTCGATCTGATGACGAAAAAATACGGCATCCGCTGCATCGTGCAGTATTATCCCCTGTACCGCTACCCGCTGTTCCAGCGCAAGGGCTGCGGCGAGTTTGACTGCCCCGTGCTCGACAAGTGGTGGGACGGCTCGTTCTCCTTCCCGTGGTGGTGCGGCATGGACGACACTGTCATCGACACGCTGTGCTCCAGCCTGATCTCCGCCGTTGAAGAGCTGCGCGGCTGAGCGCCGGGAGGAAGCGGATTTGGCTGATTTTACAGCGCTTCGCGGGATCGTCTGCCCCGTTGTTTCGCCCTGCACATCGAATGAGGGCATCGATTACGACAGCCTGCAGGAAAATCTGGCGCGGCTGCTGCGCGCGCCCATCACCGGCTTTTATGTCTGCGGCGGCACCGGAGACGGCAGCCGTCTGACGTTCGCCGAGCGTTGCAGGACGGCGGAGCTGACCATCGCGCAGACAAAGGCCGCCGGACGCAGGACCATCGTCCATGTCGGCCAGACGCTTCAGCGGCACGCGCTGGAGCTGGCGGAGCACGCGATGACGCTGGGCGCGGACGCGGTCGCGTCCGTCCCGCCGCAGGGCGGCTGGAGCGAAACGGTTGCGTATTACACCGCGCTGGCCGCGCAGGCGCCGGTCTTCATCTATTACATTCCCGGTCTGACGCGCGTTTCGGCAGACTATGACCAGCTGCGGCAGCTGCTGGATCTGCCCGGCGTGGCCGGGATCAAGGTCAGCGACTGGAACATCTTCCTGATCCGCCGCATCAAGGCGGATTACCCGGAAAAGATCGTCTATACCGGCCTTGACGAAATGGTCGTTCCGGGCCTTCTCTACGGCGCGGACGGCTCCATCGGCACGTGGATCAATCTGCTGCCGGAGTTTTACTGCAAGCTCTGGACGCTTGCGCAGGCAGGCCTCTGCACGGAGCTGAACCGGCTGCAGACGGCCTATACGGAGTTTTTGCGCAAGGGCTGGCAGTTCGGCATTCTGAACGCATTTCAGGAGCTGATGCGCAGTCTCGGCTATGCGGAAAAATGCTTCCGCGCCCCCGCCGTCTGGCAGCCCGGCTCCATGCCGGAGCCGCTGCTGCAGGAGCTGCTGGCCGATCTGGACGGGCTGAACGCGCTTGCCGCGTCCATGTCCTGACGTCTCTACTTTCACAGGAGGAACCTGTTATGCAGTTTACAACTTTACCGGGAACCGGCATTTCCGTCTCCCGTCTGTGCCTCGGCACCATGACCTTCGGCAGCCCCGTCGCCGAGCCGGACGCGATCCGGCTGGTGCATGACGCGGCGGAGCTTGGCGTCAATTTCATCGACACGGCCAATATGTACGAGGGCTACAACCGCTTCGCAGGCTCTGCAGGCGGCGTGGCCGAGGAAATTGTCGGCAAGGCCGTCGCCGGACGGCGGGCGGACTTCGTCGTCGCGACGAAGCTCGGCATGAAGGTCGGCGATACTCCCGTCGACGAAAACACCTCGCCCGAGGCCATCCGCGTCCAGCTGCGCCGCAGCCTGCACCGGATAAACACCGATTATATTGATTTGTACTATCTGCACCGCTACGATCCCAACACTGCACCCGGCGAGATCGCCCGCGCCATCGGCGAGGAGCTGAAGGCCGGCACCATCCGGGCCTGGGGCGTGAGCAACTATTCTGCGGAGCAGCTTTCCGCGCTGCTTGCCGCAGCGCGCGAGGAAAATATCCCGCTGCCCAGTATGTGCCAGCCGCCGCTGAGCCTGCTCAACACCGGCGCGCTGGACGCGCTTCTGCCGCTGTGCGCGCAGGAGGGCATCGGCGTGATCCCCTATCAGGTGCTGCAGGGCGGCATTCTGACCGGAAAATATCACGCCGGACAGCAGCCGCCCGCAGGCAGCCGCGCAGCAGAAAAGCCCGACTGGATGAAGCCCATGACGGACGAGGTCTACGCGACGCTTGCGCGCGTGGAGGCCGAAGCGAAGGCCGCCGGGCAGAGCATGACGCAGTACGCCCTTGCCTGGGCGCTGCGGCAGCCCGCCGTCCAGTGCGTGCTGCTGGGCGTGAAGCGCCGGGCGCAGCTGGAAGAAGCTGCGGCGATCTTTTGACAGACAGGAGAAACAGATATGCAGCTGCACGGCTCTGAACTGAAAAAGGGCGTCGTCATTGAACGCGGCGCTTCCCCCTGGCAGATCTTCCAGCAAAACGAGCAGGGCTTCGCCGTTATCCGCCTTTCCGGCACGGCGCACCGCGTCCGGCAGAGCTTTGAGCTGCCGCTGGAATTCTCCGCCGTACCGGAGGGCTCGATCACCGTCAAGGCCCGCATCGCGCTGGAAAGCAGCGGCGAGAGCGTCTGCCCGTGGACCGTCTGCCGGACAGACGCGGACGGCCGCTGGTCGGTCACGTTTGACCGCGTCCCGGCGGGCGGACTGTACCGCGTAGAGACCTATATGGAATATCAGGGCTGGGACGGTCTGTCCTCAACGCGGGGCGATATGATCCACAACATCGGCGTCGGCGACGTGTTCGTCGTCGCCGGGCAGAGCAACGCCGCCGGACGCGCAAAGAACCCGGTAGAGGACGCGCCGGAGCTTGGCGTGCATCTGCTGCGCGATTCCGGCGTCTGGGATCTGGCGACGCATCCGCTGGGCGAGACGACCGGCTCTGTCCATCAGGGACACTTTGAGAACCACAACCCCGGCCATACGCCGTGGCTGCACTTTGCGAAGCTCCTCAAGCGGGAGCTTGGCTACCCCATCGGCATCGTCATGAGCGCCTACGGCGGCGCGCCGCTGCGCTGGTGGAACCCGGAGGAAAACGGTTCGCTGTATTTCAATATGCTTGAGCAGCTTGCAGATCACGAGCTGCACCCGAAGGCCATGCTCTGGTACCAAGGCGAGGCCGAGGGCTACGAAAACGCAGCGGAGACCTATCTTGCCCGCTTTACGCAGTTTGTCGGCGCGCTGCGCCGCGATCTGAACCAGCCGGAGCTGCCCGTCATCACCGTGCAGCTCAACCGCTGCATGACCCCGTGCGACACGGCGCTCGACCGGCAGTGGGGCATGGTGCGGCAGGCGCAGGTCGCCGCTGCGCGCAGCATCCCCGGCGTGTACGTTCTGCCGTCGTCCGATGTCGCGCTTTATGATTTTATCCACAACAGCGCACAGGGCAACCTTGTCATCGGTGAGCGCTGCGCACGCTGCGCGCTGGCCGAGCTTTACGGAAAGCCGCTGATGTGGCAGGCCCCGGAGGTCTGCCGTGCGGAGCGCAAAGCGCCGGATGCCATTGTGCTGCACTTCAGCCGGATCTGCAACTGGCTCAATCCGTTTGACGTGGCCGCGGCGCTTCTGCCCTTTGAGGCAGAGGATGCGCAGGGACTTCTGCGCTGTGAGCGCTATGAAACCGGCAATGATACGCTGACGCTTTATTTTGCCCGGCCTCTGGAGCATCCCGCCGTGCTGCACGGCGTCTGGCGCGCCAACCCCGGCCCGTGCACGCCATGCGACTGTATGCGTATGCCGATGCTTTCGTTCTACAATCTGCCCATTGAGGAGTAACATGAATCAGTCCTATTGCTACAGCTTCCGCTTCTGCTGCGACCCCGGCTTCAATGACCGGCGCGAGATCGCGTCGCTGCGGCGCTTCGTCCGCGAGGCGCAGATCGATGACGTGGCCGTGTTCTGTAACGTAGAAGAGCTGAATACCGGCCACATGACCGAGGAGGAGCAGGAAACCATCTGGCTGCGCCTGCTCTGCGACGTGCAGGCCGCGCTTGCGCCGGAGGGCGTGCAGCTGTCGGTCAACCACTGGCACAGTCTGATGCACGCCGACCTCGGCAAGACGCTGCCGCAGAGCCAGCCGTTCCGCCGCATGGTCGACATGGACGGCCGGGAGGCCGATCTGTGCGTCTGCCCGATGTGCGAACGCTGGCAGACCTATTTTGCCGGGCTTTACGCGCGCTACGCGGCGCTTTCGCCGCACATTCTGTGGGTGGAGGACGATTTCCGCCTGCATAACCACGATCCGCTGCGCTGGGGCGGCTGCTTCTGCCCGGCGCATATGCGCGAATACGCCCGCCGGGCCGGAAAGCCGGAGCTGACGCGCGAGGAATTCGTGCGCGGCATCCTGCAGCCGGGCGCGGTGCACCCCTACCGGAAGATCTGGCTGGACGTGAACCGCGAGACCATGACGGCCCTTGCCGCACGCATCGGACAGGCTGTCCGGCAGGCAAGCCCGACGGCAAAGGTCGGCCTGATGAGCTCCGTCCCCTACATTCACGCGGCGGAGGGCCGCGACTGGTACGGCATTCTGCGCGGTCTTGCCGCCGGGCAGCCGCCCGTCAGCCGCATCCACCTGCCCGCGTATCAGGAAACCGCCCCCGGACAGTATCTGCTGCGGTTCAACATGGTCTCCATGCACAACCGCGCGCTGCTGCCGCCGGAGACGGAGGTTTATCCCGAGCTTGAAAACTATCCCTATTCCCTGTTCGCCAAATCCCGCGCGTTCACGCGCTTCCAGCTGCTGAGCAGTCTGCCGCTGAACCTGAAGGGCATGACGATCGATCTGTTCGATCTCAACGGCAGCGGCATCGTCTTTTCCGACGGCTATCAGCAGATGCTGCGCGCGGTCAAGCCGTTTTTAAACGCCGTCAACGCCATAGGCGTCTTCGCACTGCCGAAGCGCGGCGTGTGCGTGATGACGAGCGAGGACTCGGCCTATACCCTTCAAACCGCGCACGGCGCGGACATGGAAGAGCTGTACCCGCACGAGGTCTATTTTGCGGGCCTTTTAAACGCGATGGGCATCGCGTATCAGTACTGCACCGACCCCGGCGTCTCCGGTCAGGTCGTGGCCGTGAGCGGCCAGTATTTCCGGAACCTGACCCCGGAGCAGATCACCCGTCTGTTTGCGCGAAACACGCTGCTGCTTTCCGGCGACGCCGTGGATACGCTCTGCCAGATGGGGCTCGGCGAATTGGCCGGAGTGCGCAGCTGCCGCTGGATGCGGCAGAACAGCGGCGCATACACCTATGAGCAGGTCGTAAACGGCAAGGCGTATCTGGGCCTTCCGCAGGCACGGGCCTCCGCCGTGATTTCCAGCACCGATGTTTTACAGATCGACTATCTGGAGCAGCCGGAGCTTTACACCGAATTTTTCGATTCCTTCCGCCGTCCTGCCGCGCCGGGTCATGCTGTTTCGCGCGGACGCGTCCTGATCCATCCGTTCGGACGCTTTTCCAGCCCCGGCGACATGCCGCCCATGCAGCTGAACGCACTGCGGCGCGAGCTGCTGCAGGATATGCTTGCATCGCGCCTTGACGCGCCGATGGTCGCCGGGCAGGCGTATCTGCAGCCGTACTGCACCTGTGACGGCAGGGATCTGTATCTGTATCTGGTCAACGGCAGCATGGACGAGGCTTCGTCCGTGACGCTGGCGATGGGCGCGCTCCGCTTTTCCGGCGCATGGGCGCTCACGGACCAAAACGAACGCCGCACGATTCCTTACACAGAGGGGCCGGACGGACGCTTCACCTTTGATCTGCGGCTCGCGCCGATGGACGCGGCGCTGCTGCGCCTGACATTGCAAGAGGAGGAACCCGCATGAATGCAGCTATTATCGAACGGAACTGGGTCGTGGAATGGTTCGACGAACGGCAGTGCTATCATATGCCGAGCCTGACCATGGCGCCGGACGGCACGCTGCTTGCCGTCTGGAACGGCGGCTTTCTGCAGTGGAACGGAGACCCCATGGGCCGTGACGCCAAGGACTGGGTCTCCCGACTCGAGCCAGGCGCAAAAGGCTGGAGCAATCCCGACGCCGTCGGCTGCGACATCCGCTATTGCTGCCACGACCCCATTTTTTTGAAAAACCGCAAGGGCGAGATCATCCTGCTGTTCGCAAAATTTCTGGACACCGAGGTCAACTTTACGACCTGGTGCAACGGCCGCGACGAGCTCTGGATGCGCAAGACGCAGGACAACGGCCGCACGTGGCTCCCGGCTGTCCCGGCGGGGATCCAGTCCGGCCACGCGTCCAACGACAGCGTTCTGCTGCCGGACGGCACGATCGTCTTCGCCTCCACCAGCACCGAGCTGCCGGAGTATTATTTCGGCGCCGTGCAGATCTACCGCTCCCATGACGACGGCGAAAGCTGGGAAAAGGGCGCGCTGCTCACCGCGGACGACGGCAACCGCATCCGCGAGCCCGCGATCTGCCTGCGCCCGGACGGACGGCTGCTGCTGTTCACCCGTACCTGCCCCGGCACTGCCGGATGGGGCACGGCGGGCAACCGTTCGCTGCCGTCCTACCGCGCGGAAAGCCTCGACGGCGGCCTGACCTGGAGCCAGCCGAAGCCCTGCGGCATTCTGAACAACGAATCCAAGCTGGACGTCATCAGCTGGGACAAAGAAACCATCCTGATGGCCTATAACGACACGCCGGAGACCGACTGGCACGAGCGCAGCCCGCTGACGCTGGCATATTCCAAAGACGAGGGCCTGACCTGGCAGAACCTCATCACGCTTGCGCCCGCCCCTGGCAACAAGTGCCAGCCTGCCATGTGCCGCGACGCACAGGGCCGTCTCAACGTGATCTATATGCACCGGCACACCGCCATCGAGCATCTTGTTCTGGAAATTACGGACTGAAGCCCGAAAAAACTCCCCTCTGCAATGCAGAGGGGAGGCACAGGCTCAGTCTGATGTGCGCGCAGGGCCGGTCGATTTCCGGATCATGAGCTGCGGCGCGTACTCGATCTTATCCGCCATGACCGCGCTCTTGTCCGCGCCGTGTCCCTGATCGTTCTGCTTGACAATCTGATCGACCGCCGAACGGCAGCGCGCCCAGAGCCGGTGATCGATGCTGGTCAGCGGCGGCGTGATAATGGATGAGGTAAAGATATTGTCAAAGCCGCAGACGGAATAGTCCTCCGGCACACGCAGCCCCTTTTCGCGCAGCACGGAGATCACGCCGATGGCGATCATATCGTTCGCCCCGACAAGGGCCGTCGCGCGGTGCTCCCGTGCCAGCAGCTCCCGTGCCAGCCGTGCGCCCGTCGCGTACTCAAACGGCACGCTGCCGCCCACGCCGTCCTCCTCCCGGCTGTCCGGCGCGACAAGCGCCTCGACCGAGGTTTCGACGCCGTCCTGTCTTCCTCGCTCATGAAAGCGCTGCCGGAGGCCCTCCAGCCGCTGCTTGCGTGCCAGCGTCGTCTGGTCCATCGGCGTGGAGATGAACGCCGCGTGCCGGTGTCCGAGGCTGTACAGATGGTCGGCCAGCATTGCGCCTGCGCGCTGGTTGCTCAGCTCGATGGAGCAGATCGGCAGCTCCTCGCGCTTCTCGCCGATCAGCACGAGCGGAATACGCGCCGACAGCCGCACCGCCTCGTCCGGGAAGCTGGGCAGGAAAGTATAAACAATTCCGCTGATGCGGTTATCGGAAAACTGCTCCAGATAGTATTTTTCCAGCTCCCGCTTGCGGAACGTGTTGCAGACCAGCACGCGGAACTCCTGACTGCCCGCATAATCCTCCAGCGTCTGGATCAGCTCGGAATAATACTGGTTCGCCAGCGTGGGCGTCAGGACCAGAATGAGCCGCCGGTCATTGCCGTTTTTCTTTCTGGTGCGGTGCGCAGGCGGCTGATAGCCGAGCTGCCGGGCCGCCTCAAAGACGCGCGCTCTGGTCTGCTCGGAAAACGTTGCCCGGCTGCTTCCGCTCAGAACGAGCGAAACGCTGGTCTGCGATACGCCCGCAAGCTCCGCGACGTCTGTAGACGTCGGTTTTCTCTGTTTTTTCTCCGCCATTTTTGTTTCTCCCGCAGCTTTTGTTATTATTAATATTTTATCATTTCCCTGCAGACTTGTCAATTTCTTCTTTCCGTTTTTCATCGTTTTTCGAAGAAACGACCCGTTAACACGTTCATTGTGCACGTAACCCGCGCTTGTTTTAATACTACTAATATTGGAGTAACCGACATGATGAGAATCAAAGACCTGTTTCCTGATGCTTCCGGCAGCGGACGCGTGCTCGTTCTGGGTGAGCTGCTGCTGGACTTTGTTCCCTGTGACTCCGATATGCGGCTGTCCCAGCCCGGCACGGTCCTGAAAACCGTCAGCGGCTCGTCCGGTATTTACGCCTGCGCCGCCGCGGGCTTCGGGCTGGACTGCAGCTTTATCGGGAAGGTCGGCTCCGACCCGTTCAGCCAGCTTGCCCTGTCGTCCATCGCCTCGCGGGGCGTCCGGACAGACGCCGTCGTCCGTTCCGATTCCGGTCAGCTGGGGCTTGCGTTTCTCGAATACCTCCCCTCCGGCCGGAATTATACCTATTACCGCGACGGCTCCGTCGGCAGCCAGCTGCGCCCCGAGGAGCTGACGGAGGCAGTCTTTGCCGACGCGTCGATCCTGCACCTGCCGGGAATGCTGCTTGAGCTGAACGACAGTATGCGTCAGAGCTGCTTCCGCGCAGTCGAGCTGGCAAAGCAGAACCATGTTCTGTTTTCCTTTGATCCCAATCTGCGCAAGGAGCTGCGCAATGATGCGCAGATGCGCCAGCGGATGATGCAGATGCTTTCCATGGCTGACGTGATCGAGCCGACGCTCGAAGAAGCGCGGATCATCACCGGCTGCACCGCGATCAGCGACGTGCTGCGCGCACTGCACGCAGCAGGCCCCCGCCTTGTCGTTCTGACGCGGGACAAGGACGGCGCGCTGTTCAGCTTCGACGGGCAGGTTCTGAGCGCAGAGGGCATCGACGTGCCCGTTGTCGACCCCACCGGCGCGGGTGATACATTCGCGGCTGCACTTGCCTGCTGCATCGAGGAAAATGTGCGGATGGAGGACGCCATCTCCTTCTGCAACTGCGCCGGGACGCTGGTATGCACCAAGCGCGGTGCCATCGGCATGGCGATCCCCACCCGTGAGCAGGTTCTGGACATGATGCGCTTGCATCCTGCACGCCTGCATGTGGAATCTCTGCAAGCATTGTATGAAAAGGAGCACAAACATGAAATTGCATGAATGGAAAACCCGGATCCAAAGCGGTGAGCATCTGCTCGGCACAATGGTCACGACCTTCGCAAGCGCCGATCTGCCGAAAATTCTGAAGGCCTGCGGCTTTGATTTCTTCATCATCGACTGCGAACACGGCTCGTTCACCACGCGAGAGGTTGCAGACATGATCTGCGTTGCACGGGCGATCGAGCTGCCTGGCATGGTGCGCATCCCGGAGCTGCGGCGCGAGCACGTGCTCCATTGCATGGAGCTTGGCGCGGCGGGACTGCTGCTGCCGAACACAGAAACGGCGGAGCAGGCGCGTCAGCTCGTCGATTATGCCAAATACGCGCCCATGGGGCACCGTGGTGTTTCCCTCTCCCGGCCGCATACGGATTTTCTGAAGCAGGACAGCGCCGCCTATATGCAAAGCGCTAACCGCGATACCGTTCTGCTCTGCCAGATCGAATCCCAGCTCGGCGTATCCAACATTGACGCCATCATGGCTGTCGACGGAATTGACGGCGCGATGATCGGCCCAAACGATATGTCACAGGATTTCGGCATTCTGGGCCAGTACGCCCATCCCGCCATGCAGGCTGCCTTCCGGCAGGTCATCGACGCCGCTGCGCGGCACGGCAAGGTTTCCGGCGCACATTTCGGTGCAGCAGCACCGCTGCAGCCGTGGCTGAGCCAAGGCATGACGCTCAATATGTGCAGCAGTGATCTTGGCCTTCTCATGTCCGGCGCGAAGGAGCTTTCCTGCCTGCGCTGATCCTGCTCAGTATCCCAAGTATTGAAAACCGGCAGGCCCATACTTCGGGCCTGCCGGTTCGTGCATCTGCGACAGTTGTGATCAAGCAAAAAGACTGGTATAGCCTCAGCTATACCAGTCTTTTCATGTCGGCATTCCCTATTTTCCCGGCCAGTCGCCCGGCAAGTATTTTCGGCGATCACGAGCTTAACTTCTGTGTTCGGTATGGGAACAGGTGGACCCTCGCGCCAATCAACACCGACTAAAAAAGAAACCTGATCGAGATCAGGTTTCTTTTGTGTTGGCACTACCTATTTTCCCGGTCAGTCACCCGACAAGTATCTTCGGCGCATGTGAGCTTAACTTCTGTGTTCGGTATGGGAACAGGTGGACCCTCACACCAATCAGCACCAACTATTGAGGACTACACCCTGAAAACCGAACACCATGGAAGTTCTGCAAATCGGAAAGCACTTTACAGAGCCTGCTAACTACCAATTGTAGGTCAAGCCCTCGGCTTATTAGTATCAGTCAGCTACACACCTTACGGCGCTTCCACCTCTGACCTATCAACGTCATAGTCTACGACGAGCCTTACTCCATAAAGGATGAGAGATCTTATCTTAGGGGGAGTTTCACGCTTAGATGCCTTCAGCGTTTATCTCGTCCCGACGTAGCTACCCAGCTATGCTCTTGGCAGAACAACTGGTGCACCAGCGGTCAGTCCATCCCGGTCCTCTCGTACTAAGGACAGCTCCCTTCAAATCTCTTACGCCCGCAACAGATAGGGACCGAACTGTCTCACGACGTTCTGAACCCAGCTCGCGTGCCGCTTTAATTGGCGAACAGCCAAACCCTTGGGACCGAATACAGCCCCAGGATGCGACGAGCCGACATCGAGGTGCCAAACCTCCCCGTCGCTGTGGACGCTTGGGGGAGATCAGCCTGTTATCCCCAGGGTAGCTTTTATCCGTTGAGCGATGGCATTTCCACTCACATACCACCGGATCACTAACTCCTACTTTCGTACCTGCTCGACCCGTCGGTCTCGCAGTCAACTTGGCTTATACGTTTACACTCATTGCATGATTTCCATCCATGCTGAGCCAAGCTTTGAGCGCCTCCGCTACACTTTAGGAGGCGACCGCCCCAGTCAAACTGCCCGCCTAACAGTGTCCCCCGACCAGATTCATGGCCGCAGGTTAGAAACCCAGCAATCCAAGGGTGGTATCCCAAGGGTGACTCCACAGCGCCTAACGACTCTGCTTCTAAGTCTCCCACCTATCCTGTACATGAATTACCGAATCTCAGTATTAAGCTGCAGTAAAGCTCCATGGGGTCTTTCCGTCTAGTTGCGGGTAACCGGCATCTTCACCGGTACTACAATTTCGCCGGGTAGGCTGTTGAGACAGTGCCCAAATCGTTACGCCATTCGTGCGGGTCAGAACTTACCTGACAAGGAATTTCGCTACCTTAGGACCGTTATAGTTACGGCCGCCGTTTACTGGGGCTTAAATTCAAACCTTCGCTTGCGCTAAGCTCTCCTCTTAACCTTCCAGCACCGGGCAGGCGTCAGCCCCTATACGTCATCTTTCGATTTAGCAGAGACCTGTGTTTTTGGTAAACAGTTGCTTGGGCCTATTCACTGCGGCCTCCCGTAGGAGGCTCCCCTTCTCCCGAAGTTACGGGGTCAATTTGCCGAGTTCCTTAACAACCCTTCTCCCGTTGGCCTTAGGATTCTCTCCTCATCTACCTGTGTCGGTTTGCGGTACGGGCACCCTATCTTCGCCTTTTCTCGCCACAGAGCATCGCCGACTTCCCTACTGTAGTTCGGTCCCTTTCGCCCGGGTCAACCAACGCCCGGGTTCGGCTATCTCCATGTGTCAGCTTTGATCGATAAGGTGGCTACGGAATTTCAACCGTATGTGCATCGACTACGCCTTTCGGCCTCGCCTTAG
>ERZ1673699.237-NODE-237-length-72811-cov-19.319946_pt1 | contig 72811 bp, 68 predicted proteins | sample MGYA00580229_ERZ1673699 | MGnify/ENA primary metagenome ERZ1673699 (study PRJEB41218, sample SAMN15661785) | gut metagenome | host: Homo sapiens | place: Canada: London | collected 2015-08-20/2019-03-30 | study: EMG produced TPA metagenomics assembly of... | reverse complement strand
CGCCGATGATCAGGGTATCGACCTTCTCCAGCAGGTTGGAGATGACGTTCAGCTTGTCAGCGACCTTTGCGCCGCCCAGGATGGCGGTGAAGGGACGGACGGGATCGTTCACGGCGTTGCCCAGGTACTTGATCTCCTTCTCCATCAGGTAGCCGACAGCGGTGTCCTTGATGTAGTCGGTGACGCCTGCGGTGGAGCAGTGTGCACGGTGGCAGCTGCCGAATGCATCGTCAACGTATGCATCAGCCAGAGAAGCCAGCTCCTGGCTGAACTCGGGCATGTTCTTGGTCTCTTCCTTGCGGAAACGGGTGTTCTGCAGCAGAACGACGTCGCCGTTGTTCATGGCAGCCACAGCAGCCTTTGCGTTGTCGCCCACGACGGTGTCGTCATCGGCAAACACAACGGTCTTGCCCAGCTTTGCGCTCAGAGCCACAGCAACGGGTGCCAGGCTGAACTTTGCCTCGGGGCCGTTCTTGGGCTTGCCCAGATGGCTGCACAGGATGACCTTAGCGCCATCGTTGACCAGCTTCTGGATGGTGGGCAGAGCCGCATTGATGCGGTTCTCGTTGGTGATGACACCGTCCTTCATCGGGACGTTGAAATCGCAGCGGACAAGCACCTTCTTGCCGCAGTAGTTCTGATCGTCGATCGTCTTCTTACCTAAACCCATGGTAAAAACTCCTCTCAAGTTATAATTCTGAACCAGAGTCTCGCTCACAATCGGGGCGTTGCCCCGTACAGTTACTATTATAAACAAAAAATGTGTGTATTGCAAGGATATGAGATAGATAATTGTTTAACAAACATTTACCGTTGTTGCACGGAAATGTGTCTATTTTGCCCGAAGTGCGGTTTTTTCTGCCCGCAGACGCCGGAAATGCCGTTTTCCGTTCCGTTCTCTTCCGTGAAAAAAGCTTCCGAAAAGTCCGCAGACCTTTCGGAAGCCCAAATAAAAATATTTTTTCCGCTGTTGATGTATTACGCAAAATATTCCTGTGCGCGGCGGGCGGCATTGTTGATGCAGTCCCGCAGCTGGTCCAGCGTATCAAACTTTTTGCTGGGGCTCAGGTAGGCGTGGAACTCCACCACCGGGTCGGTGCCGTACAAATCACCGGAAAAGCCCGGGATAAAGGTCTCGCAGGTCACCTTGGTGGCATCATCGTTCACGGTAGGGCGGCTGCCCAGACCAGTGGCCGAGGGATACCACACCCCGTTGATACAGGTGCGGGTGATATAAATGCCGCTGCGTGGCATCTGGAAGCCCTGCGGGTACAGCTGGTTGATGGTGGGCACCCCGAGGGTGTGCCCCAGCCCTGCCCCGTGCTGCACCGCAAAGCGGATGGCATAGGGCATCCCCAGCATGGCGTTGGCGGCGGGGATATCCCCGCCTTCCAGCGCGGTGCGGATGCGGGTGGAGGACACCGGCTTTTCCTCAAACTGTGCCATGGGCACCACCACTACCTCTACCCCAAGAGGGGCACAGAGGGTGCGCAGCAGCTCCGGGGTCCCGGCAGCTTTTGCGCCAAAGGTGAAGTTTTCGCCGCAGAACAGCGCCCGGGCGTGGCAGTTTTCCACAATGCCGCGCACGAACTCCTCCGGGCTCAGCGCTTTGATCGCTTCAAAGTCCGGGGTGAGGTAATATTCCACCCCAAGGCTGTGGATCAAGGCGTGCTTATCCTCGGTAGAAAGCAGGCGCTTGCCCTTCATTTTATTTTCCACCGGCAGGCGGAAGGTGAACACCGCCGGAGCTGCATCATGGGTCTTTGCCCATTGTACCGCCCCTTCGATCACCGCCCGGTGGCCGATATGGATGCCGTCAAAGTAGCCCATTGCCACGGCGGTACCCTTTGCGGGCTGTGCCAGCGGCAACGGGGCAAACTGAGAAATGATCTGCATGGGTCTTGTTTCCTTTATTGCTCAATTACGTTCCACGAACAGTTTTTCCACCCGGAGCACCCCGCCGGTGATGTTGGCAAGGCCAAGGAACTGCCCGGCGGCATTGCGCACCCGGTAGCGTCCGTCTGCTGCGGGGTAGCGGCTGGTGGGGCAGCCGTTGTACAAATGCTGCTCCACCCACGGCTCCACCATCAGCAGCGGCAGCGGGGTGAACACGCTTTCCACCGGCAGCATCAGTGCTTCCAGTGCAGCGCTTCCCTGCTCCTTTGCGGCAAGAATTTCTTCCAGCGTGTGGGCGTCTGCTTCGGTGTACAGACCGGCAGCAGTGCGGCGCAGAGCGCTCATCGTGCCCTTCTGCCCCATGGCGGCGGCGATATCCTCCAGCAGGGTGCGGATATAGGTGCCCTTGGAGCAGCGCACCGTCAGTACATACTCGTTTTCTGCCGGACTGCCGCCGTACTCGATGCCGTAAATTTCAATAGGGCGCGCCTTGCGCTCCACGGTCACGCCCTCGCGCGCCAGCTTATACAGCGGCTGGCCGTTGATCTTGACCGCAGAGTACATGGGCGGCACCTGCATCTGCGGGCCGACAAACTGCGGCAGCACTGCCAGCAGTTCCTTTTCTCCGGCGGTGACGGGTGCGGTCTCCAGCACCGTACCGGTGCTATCGCCGGTATCGGTGCGTGCACCCAAGCGCAGGGTGGCACGGTAGGTTTTATCGTGGTTCAACTGCAAGTCCACCGCCTTGCTGGCACCGCCGCAGAACACCGGCAGCACACCGGTGGCCATGGGGTCCAGCGTACCGCTGTGTCCCAGCTTGCGGGTGCCCAGCACGCCGCGCAGCTTTGCCACCACGTCAAAGCTGGTCCATTCCATGGGCTTGTCTACGATCAGGATGCCCTGCATCATGCTTCCTCCTGTGGTGCGTCCAGTTCGGCTTCCACCTCTGCAAGGATCGCATTTTTGGCGTTTTCAAGGTCGCCCAGCAGTTCACAGCCCGCTGCGCGGGTGTGGCCGCCGCCGCCCAGACGCCGGGCGATGGCGCAGGCATCCACGCCCTTTGCGGTGCGCACGCTGATGCGGTAGCTGCCGCCGGGCTGCTGGCGCAGGGTCAGACCCACCTTGACTCCCTCGATGCTGATGGGCAGGCCGGTCAGCTCCTCCAGATCTGCGGGGTCTACCCCGCTCTGCCGGATCTCGTCCCTTGTCAGGTAGATCAGGGCGCAGCGGCCGTCCAGATAGTATTCCAGATGGTTGCGGGCGATGCGCTCGGCCTCCATGCGGGCACGGGGCTTTGTGTCGAAGAGCAGGGTGTTCAGTTCCTCCACATGACAGCCGGCTTCAATAAGCTTTGCCGCCACCGTGTGGGTGTTGGCTGTGGTGGAGGAGAACTTGAAGCAGCCGGTGTCGGTGGCAATGCCAGTGTACAGACAGTCCGCAATGTGGGGGGTGATGGGCACGCCCATCTCCACGATGACCTGATACAGCAGCTCTGCTGCCGCAGCGGCACCGGCATCCAGAAGGGTGAAATCGGCATAGCCGTTGTTGCCTGCGTGGTGGTCGATGCACAGATCCACATGGCGTGCAAACTGCGGCACACCGTTATTTTCACCAAACAGCTGCAAGCCTGCCACGTCCACCGCGATCACGGTGCGGGGCTCGAACTCACCCTTGAACAGCCGTGGGTTCGTAAAGGCGTAGCGGGACGGCACGGTATCGGAGCAGAGCACCGCCGTTGTTTTTTCCAACGCTTTGAGCGCGTAGTATAGGGCGCTGCCGCAGCCGATGGTGTCACCGTCCGGGTTTTTGTGGCACAGAATCAAAATGTTGTCCGCAGCCAGCAGGCGCTGCGCCATCTGCTGCACATTCAGTTGTTCTGTCATCCAATGATCCATCCTTTCCGCAAAGGCAGTCAGTCCTCGGTCTGTTCGGTATCGGCAGGCTGTGCTTCCTCCTCGCCGTTCACGTTCAGGCTGCGCAGCAGCTCGTTGATGTGGGCGGCGTAGGCAGCACCGTCATCCTCCACAAAGATGAAGCGGGGTGCCTTGCGGATGTGCATTTTTTTGCTAACCTCGGTGCGCACATGGCCTGCGGCACGGTTCAGCGCTTCGATTGCGGGCTTGGGGCCGTCCGCACGGCCCATCACGCTTACATACACCTTTGCCACATCCAGATCCGGCGTCACGTCCAAACGGGTGACGGTCAGCAGACCGCCCTCCAGCCGCGGGTCCTTCAGCCGGCCGATGATGGCAATGACCTCGCGCTTCATATCCTGCGCAAGACGGCCCATATTTTTCTGAGACATAGTTTTCTCCAAATTCTGTCGGCAGCTTCCCAAAGCCCTTCCCCGCCCGGGGAAAGGCGGCATCTGTCTGCCAGAACGACGGATGAGGGCGCACGCTCCACACCTGCGAAAGATACGCCCTCATCAGTCTCACTTCGTTCGACAGCTTCCCCCGGACGGGGGAAGCCTTTTCTGCCGGGAAGCTGTTATATATTCGGTTTTTGCTTAGTCGCGGTACTCTTCCATCTTGAAGGCTTCGTACACGTCGCCCTCCTTGACGTCCGCAAACTTCTCCAGGGTCACGCCGCACTCGTAGCCCTCGGCCACTTCCTTGGCGTCATCCTTGAAGCGCTTCAGGGATGCGATCTCGTCCTCGGCAATGACGATGCCGTCACGCACCACGCGCACCTTGCTGTCGCGGGTGATTTTGCCGCTGGTCACGCGGCAGCCTGCAACGGTGCCCACGTTGGAGATCTTGTACACCTGACGCACCTGCAGCTCGCCCAGAGCAACCTCGCGGAACTTGGGTGCCAGCATACCCTTCATAGCGTCGGTGACATCGTTGATGGCGTCGTAGATGACGCGGTACATACGCATTTCCACCTTGGTGGCAGCGGCTTCTTCCTTAGCCACATTATCCGGGCGGACATTGAAGCCGATGATGATGGCGTTGGAGGCATCGGCCAGATCGACGTCAGACTTGCTGATGGCGCCGACACCGGCGTGAATGACGCGCACACGCACCTCGTCGTTGGAGATCTTCTCCAAACTCTGCTTCACAGCCTCGGCAGAGCCCTGCACATCGGCCTTGACCACGATGGCCAGCTCCTTCATGTCGTTCTGTGCCATCTGGCTGAACAGGTTATCCAGCGTGACCTTCTGGAAGGAGGAGAACTGCTTTTCCTTGGCGGCAGCAACGCGCTGTTCGGCCAGCTCACGGGCCAGACGCTCGTCCTCAACAGCCTCGAACAGGTCGCCTGCTTCCGGTACTGCGGTCAAGCCGGTGATCTCCACAGGGGTAGAGGGGCCGGCATCGGTGAGCAGTTGACCCTTGTCGCTGCGCATGGTGCGCACGCGGCCCACAGCGGTACCGGCAATGATGACGTCGCCGGCGTGCAGGGTGCCGTTCTGCACCAGAATGGTGGCAATGGGGCCCTGGCCCTTGTCCAGACGGGCCTCGACGACCGCACCCTTGGCGCGGCGGTTGGGGTTTGCCTTCAGCTCCATGACCTCAGCTTCCAGAGCAATGCGCTCCAGCAGGTCGTTGATGCCCATGCCGGTCAGGGCAGACACCGGGATGCAGGCCACATCGCCGCCCCAGTCCTCGGTGATGATGCCGTACTTGGTCAGGCCTTCCATCACGCGCTCGGGGTTTGCGGTGGGCTTATCCATCTTGTTCATTGCCACGATGAGCTTGACATTTGCAGCCTTGGCGTGGTTGATGGACTCGATGGTCTGGGGCATGATGCCGTCATCGGCAGCAACCACCAGAACTGCAATATCGGTCATGTTGGCACCGCGGGCACGCATGGAGGTGAATGCCTCATGGCCCGGGGTATCCAGGAAGGTGATGAGGCTGTCGTTGACCTTGACCTGATATGCACCGATGGCCTGCGTGATGCCGCCGGCCTCGCCTGCGGTAACGTTGGTCTTGCGGATGGCGTCCAGAATACTGGTCTTGCCGTGGTCAACGTGGCCCATGACGCAGACAACCGGGGGACGCTCCACCAGATCCTCCTGCGAATCCTCTTCCTGCGTGAACAGGCGCTCCTCGATGGTCACATGCACCTCGTGCTCGACCTTTGCGTGGAACTCCTCGGCCAGCAGAGAAGCGGTGTCGAAATCAATCACATCGTTGATGGCGTGCATCTCGCCCATCTGCATGAACTTGGCGATGACCTTGCCGGCCTGCTGCTTCAGGCGGGCAGCCAGCTCACCGACGGTGATCTCATCGGGGATGAGGACCTTCAGCTGCGCGTTGCGGGCCTTTTCCAGCTGGATGCGCTGCAGACGCTCGAACTCGGTCTCGCGCTTGCCCTTCTGGAACTGCTGGCGCTGGCGCTGGCCGCGCTGGGTGAACTTCTGCTTGTTGCCCTGCGGGGTGGGCTTGCGGCGGTTCTCGGTGTTCTTGGTAGAGGCCAGATCATCGTAACGGGCATCGAAGCGATCCACGTTCATATCCACAGTGCGGGTATCCACAGTGACCTGATTGTCCTCGCGGCGGACAGAGACTGCCTGTGCGGGGGCAGCGGTGGCCTTTGCGCCGGTCTCGCGTGCCAGCTCGCTGAAGGAAACGGTCTTTTCCTCGCGCTTCTTGTGCTGCTCGGGCTTCTTGTCGCCGTGCTTGCCGTTATTGTTATTATTATTGTTGTTTGCCTTGGGCTGCTCGGCCTTTGCGGCGGGCTGCTGGGGCTTTTTGTCAGCCTTGGGAGCCTCGGGCTTCTTCTCAGCCTTCTTTTCGGCCTTCTGCTCAGCCTTCTTCTCAGCCTTGGGCTCCTCCTTGGGAGCCTTGGCGCTGTTCAGAAACTCGTCCAGATTCGCCACGCTGTTGTCCTTGCTGAACTTCTCCAGCAGGTAGTTCAACTCGTTTTCCTCCAGATTGGAGCTGTTCTTCTTGCCGGTGCTGCCCATAGCAGCCAGTTCGTCCAGCACCTTCTTTGCAGAAAGGTTCAGATCCTTTGCAAAGTCACTCACTTTATATTTTACGATCATTCGCTCATATCCTCCTCATTTTTGATTGCTCCGCAGTCCGACAGGCGGTCGAAGCAGAGCTTTGCGAGGTTGCGGTCGGTCACCGCGTAAACAGCCACGGGCTTGTGGCTGATATCGGCAAGCTTATCCTGCGTCAGCGGCATGGTGAACACGTCCACTAAGTCCCCCACGGCGTAGTTCAAACGCTGCAGGGTCTTGGGGCTGATGTCCGATGCGGTCATCACCAGCCATGCCTTGCTTTTGACGCAGGCTTCCTCTACGGCATCAAAGCCCATGGTCAGCGCACCGGCCTTGCGGCACAGGCTCACGGCCTGATACAGCGCCTCCTCCGGGGGCAGCTTGGGTTTTGCGGGGGCGTTATTCTTTTTTGCCATCGGCTGCTGCCTCCTTTGCGGCTGCGGCCAGCTGTACAGCCAGCGCGTCGTATACCTCGGCGGGAACCGGCTGCTCAAAGCAGCGCTCCAGCGCCTTTTTCTTCTTTGCCTTTGCCAGGCAGGCCGGGTCCGGGCAGAGGTATGCGCCGCGGCCGGGCTTTTTGCCCACGAGGTCGATGCTGATCTCGCCGCTGGGCGCGCGCACCACCCGCACCAGCTCCTTTTTGGGGCGGCTGGTCATGCAGCCGATGCACTGGCGGGCAGGGATCTTTTTTTGTGCCATCCGGTTTCCCTCCTTCGGCAGATGGTGCCGGGCTTATTCAGCGTCTGCTGCGTCCTTCTTGGGCTCTTCGTCCTCGCCGTAGTAGCCGCTCTCGGGACGGATATCAATGTTGTAGCCGGTCAGGCGGGCGCACAGGCGGGCGTTCTGACCCTTGTTGCCAATGGCCAGACTCAGCTGCTGGTCGGGCACGGTGACACGGCAGGAGCGGGTCTCGCCGGGCAGCAGCTCCACCTTGACCACCTTGGCGGGGCTCAGGGCTGCGGAGATGAACTCAGAGATATCCTCGCTCCACTTGACGATATCGATCTTTTCGCCGCCCAGCTTTTCCACAACAGCAGCCACGCGGGCGCCGTGCTCGCCGATACAGGCAGAGACAGGGTTGACGTTGGGATCCTTGGACCAGACAGCCATCTTGGTGCGGGCACCGGCTTCGCGGCTGATGGCCTTTACCTCCACAGTGCCGTCAAAGATCTCGGGCACTTCCAGCTCAAACAGGCGCTTGACAAGGCCGGGGTGGGTGCGGCTGATCATGACGCGGGGGCCGCGCTCGGTGCTCACCACGTCCACAACGTAGACCTGCAGGCTCTGGCCCTCGGTGTACACCTCGCCGGGCACCTGCTCGTTGCGGGGCAGGATGGCCTCGCCGCCCTTGCCCAGGTCCAGGGCCACGATGCCCTTCTCGGGGTCCACACGGGTGACGGTGGCCTGCACGATGTCGTGTGCGCGGGACTGGATCTCGCTCAGCTGCTGGCTGCGCTCGGCCTCGCGGATGCCCTGACGGATGACGTGCTTTGCGGTCTGGGCGGCAATGCGGCCAAAATCGCGGGTCTTGAGCGGGGTGATGATGCGGTCGCCCACCTCGTAGCTGCTGCGGATCTTGCGTGCTTCGGTCACACCGATCTCGGCGTGCTCGTCGTACCAGTCCTCGTCTGCCACGATGTCCTGGATCAGTGCCACGTCAAAGCGGCCGGTGTCGGGGTCGATGTCCACCCGGATGTGATCCTCCTCGACCTCATAGTTCTTCTTGACGGCAATGATGATAGCCGCCTTGATCTTTTCGATCAGGTACTCTGCGGTGATGCCGCGCTCGTGCTCCAGCATGGAGAGCGCTTCAAAAAAGTCCTTATTCTCTGCTGTCATTTTTCGGGTTCCTCCTATATATTTTGTTCTCTTTTCTCTCTCAGAGACGGTTATTTTCAGTTGAACAGATCCTCGTCGTCGCACAGCTGCACGCCGGAGACTGCATTCACCTCAAAGGTCACAGGGCCGTTTTCGGTCTCCAGCGTCACGGTGCTGCCCTCGCGGCCGGTCAGGATGCCGGACAGTTCCCGCACGCCGTCGGCGTTGGGGCGGATGAGCTTTGCCCGCACCTTCTGGCCCTTCAGCACCTCGTAGTGCTCCGGGCGGGTCAGCTTGCGGCCAAGGCCGGGGCTGCCCACTTCCAGATAATAGCTCTGGTCGATGGGGTCCGCTTCGTCCAGAATGGGATCCAGTGCGTGGGACACCTCAGCACAGGTGTCGGTATCCATGGTGCCGTCCCGGTCGATGAGGATGCGAAGATACCAGTCCGGCCCTTCCTTCTCAAAAACCACATCCCACAGGCGCAGACCCATGCCTTCCACCGTGGGACGGACAAGCGCTTCCACTCTCTGCGCGGTGTTGCCGCCAGACTGCTTCGCCATAAAAAACCTCCAAACAAACAAGAAACGCGGACCTTGCGGCCCACGTTTCAGGTTAAACTATATCGTACTACTAGAATATAGCATACTCTTGCGATTTATGCAAGCATTTTCGCAATTTTTTTGCAGTTGCGCGCCCTTTGGGGCTTTTTACAGCACCCAGACACCGTTCTCGAACAGCTGTACAGTGCGGCCATCGCGGCATTTGCCGGTGATGCGGCTGTCCTCTGCACCCACCATCACGTCCTCGTGCAGGGAGGAGTGGTTCATGCCGCGGGCTGCCAGCTCTTCCTTGGAAAGGCCGGTACCGCCCACGGTGGTGCCGGGGTAGCTGTCGCCAAAGGCGATGTGGCAGGCGGCGTTCTCGTCAAACAGGGTGTTGTAGAACAGCTTGCCGCTGCGGTTGATGGGGCTGGAGGCAGGCACCAGTGCCACCTCGCCAATGTGGCGTGCGCCCTCGTCGGTGTCCAGCAGCTGACCCAGCAGATCTGCGCCCTCGTCCGCGCCGTGCTCCACTACCTTGCCGTCCTTGAAGGTGACATGGAAGTTTTTGATCAGCTGTCCGTTAAAGACGTAGGGCTTTGTGCCGTAAACGATGCCGTCCACCTTATCCTTATGGGGTGCGGTGAACACCTCCTCGGTGGGGATGTTGGGCAGGAAGGGCACACCCTTCTCGTTTTTGCTGCCGGCGCTCTCCCACACGGCCTGTTCCGCCAGACCCACGGTCAGGTCGGTGCCGTTGGCGCTTTCAAAATGCACGCTTTCCAGATCAAGGGCGTTCATCTTTGCGCCCAGCTCGTTCAGGCGGTCCAGATGCTTCTGCCACTCCCCTACCGGGTCGCCGCCGGTCACACGGCAGGTGTCAAAAATGAGCTTCCACTGTGCTTCAATGGCGGCGGCAGTGTCCAGCTCCGGGAACATCTTCTTTGCCCACGGCTCTGCGGGCAGAGCAGCGATGGACCACTGCACCCGGTCGTTCATGGTGTACTCCCGCCACGGCTGCATAAAGCTGCGGTTCGCGCTGTTCACACGGCTGATCTTAGCGCCGTCCAGCCCGGCAAACAGTTCCGGGTCGTCCGCAATAAGATGCAGCACGCACACGCCGCCCTCGCTCTCGGCGTAGTCCAGATAGCGGCGCAGCTGCCAGCCCTTGTGGTCGGTCAGTGCGTCCTCGCTGCCCAGCTCCATGCGGATGCGGGTAACGGCGTCATCCTGCCAGTTCACCTGCACGTCCCGCGCACCGGCTTCGTAGGCGCTGCGCACGCACAGCCGTGCCAGCGGAGCACCCTCCAGCGGGCAGTTGATGATAAGGGTCTGTCCCGGCTGCGGGTTCACACCCACCCGGACGATAAAATCTGCATACTTCTGCAGCAATTCGTTAAAGTTTTCCACGTCAGAACCTCCTGTGGTGCATAGCCACCGTTGTTTTTCTCTCAGTATACCGCGTTCCGGCGTTTCTGTCCACTATGGGCAGAGCTGCCGTTCACCCTTCCGATTCAAAAAAGGCGCGGGTCATCTGTACCACCGTGCCGGAAAGCAGCAGCAATGCAATGAGGTTGGGAATGCTCATCAGGCCGTTGAAGGTGTCGGCGATGCTCCACAGCAGACCAAGGTCCATGGTAGCGCCCAGAATGGCTACCAGAGCATACACCACAAAGAAGGGGCGCGCCACCTTGTTGCTCTTGCACAGGAACACCAGAAAGCGGGAGCCGTACAGACCCCAGCCGATGCTGGTGGAAAAGGCAAAGCAGCACAGCGCCACGGCAGTAAAGATAGACGCCCAGCCGCCATAGGTGGTGGTAAAGCCGGAGATGGTCAGCTCTGCACCGGCCGCTGCGCCGTAGCTGACCGAGGTGCCGCTGCACAGGATGACCAGCGCGGTCAGGGTGCAGATGACGATGGTATCGGCAAACACCTCAAAAATGCCGAACATACCCTGCTTGACCGGCTTTTTGGTGTCGGCGCAGGCATGGGCGATGGAGCCGGTGCCAAGACCGGCCTCGTTAGAAAAGATGCCGCGGGAAACACCCTTTTGCATACTGACGAACAGACTGCCGATGGTGCCGCCGGTAAAGGCAGCGGGGTTGAATGCGCCCGCCACGATGGATTCCAGCACATAGGGCAGGCGGGAGAAGTTGAGCACCACCACGCCCACCGACAGCACAATGTAGAACAGTGCCATAAAGGGCACCAGCTTCTCGCTCACGCTGCCAATACGCTTGATGCCGCCCAGCAGCACCAGCGCCACCAGAACAGCCACAAGGATGCCCACGATAAGGTTGAGGGTGGGCAGAAAGCCATTACCCACAAGCCCGTATTCCAGCAGGGCGGTATCCACTGCCGCCACGATGGTATTCACCTGCGTTGCGTTGCCGGTGCCGAACACGGTCAGCACGCCGAACAGCGCGTACAGCACGGCCAGAAACTGCCAGCGGCGGCCAAGGCCGTTTTTAATATAGTACATCGGGCCGCCCACCCACTCGCCGGTATCGCTGCGCTCCCGGAAATGCACGGCCAGCGTCACCTCGGCAAACTTGGTGCACATCCCCAGCAGTGCAGAGCACCACATCCAGAACACGGCACCCGGGCCGCCGATGGCGATAGCGCCCGCCACACCGGCAATGTTGCCGGTGCCCACCGTGCCCGCCAGCGCGGTGCACACCGCCTGAAAAGGGGTCATGGCACCGTCCGAAGCGTCCCGCTTGCGGAACATCCGGCCCACGGTGGTGCGGATGGCGTAGGGGAATTTGCGGATCTGCAAAAAGCCCGTGCGGACACTGAGCAGCAGTCCCACGCCAATGATGCACACCATGGCGGGGATGCCCCAGATAAAGCTGTTCACCGCCTGATTGACGGCGGCAATGGTCTCGATCATATACTTCCACATCCTCTGTAATATCTTGCGCACTGACAGTTTTTGTCAAAACACGAAGAATATTTTACCGTACTTTTCCCGTAGTGTCAATGAAAAATAGGGACGTTATGATACGTCCCTATCAGAAATTCTTATTTTTTATGTGTGACCGCCCGGCGGTAGACGATGCCGGAGACCGCCGCTGCCAGCACCTCGGTAAGCCAGAAGGCGTGCCATACGCCGTCTGCGCCCAGCCAGTTACACAGCAGTGCAACCAGCGGCATGATGAAAATAACATACCGGCACAGCGCGATGACCAGCGATTCTGCGCCCTTGCCCAGTCCCTCCAGTGCACCGGAAGCGGTGGTGGAGACTGCCGAGATGACAAAGCCGATGCTGATGATGCGCAAGGCAGTCTGCCCGGCGGCGATGGTTTCGGGGTTCTGGGTGAACAGCCCCATCAGCTGCCCGGAGGCAAACTGACAGATCACCGTGCCCGCCGCCATGATGGCTGCGCTCATGAGCAGGGTCAACTGGAACAGCTTTTTCACCCGAGCGTGCTCCCGCGCACCGTAGTTGTAGCCGATGAGGGGGCGCATTCCCTGCACGAAGCCGTTGGCGGGCAGGTACAAAAAGGTCTGCAATTTATAGTAGATGCCCAGCACCACCACATAGCTCTGGGAGAAAGCTGCCAGCAGCCCGTTGAGGAAGGTGACCAGCAGCGAGGGCAGCGCCAGATTGAGGATGGCCGGAATGCCGATGGCGTACAGTCTGCCGTCCAGCGCTGCGTCCGGGCGCAGGCAGCGGCGGCGCAGCCGCACCGGCAGCTCGGTGCGCAGATAGACCACAAGGTAGACCGCCACGCTGAGCGCCTGACCGATGCCGGTGGCCAGTGCCGCGCCCGCAATGCCCATGGCAGGCACCGGCCCAAGGCCGAAGATGAGCACAGGGTCCAGTAAAATATTGCACACGCAACCGGTGATCAAGGCGACCATGGACACCTTCATGCGGCCCACTGCCTGAAAGATCTTTTCAAAGGCCAGCGAGACCATGTTCACGACCAAAAACAGGAACACGATGGTGGAGTAGGTGATACCGGCGGCGATCAGCGCCTCGTCCTGCGTAAAGCGGCGCAGAAAGCCGGGCATGATGGCGATGCTGACCACCATCATCACCACGCCGTGCACAAGGCTGAGCACAAAGCCGTGGGTGGCGGCCGTCTCGGCCTTTTCGCGGTCGCCCGCGCCCAGATACAGCGCGATCATGGCGTTGATGCCGATGCCAAAGCCGATGGCAATGGCGTTGGAAAAGTTCTGGATGGGGAACACTAGACTTAACGCGGTCATGGCGTCCTCGCTGATGCGTGCCACAAACAGGCTGTCCACAATGTTGTACAGGCTGTTTACCAGCATGGAGATCACGTTGGGCAGCGCCATCGAGAGCAGCAGCGGCAGCACCGGCTTCTCCTTCATAAAAGTTTCGTTCATTGAAAAATTTCACCTGCTATCTGTAAAAAGCAAAAATGTGGCGGGCACAGCATCGGCTTGCAGCCGGTTTCCGGCGCAAAAAAAGCCACACAATGACCCTTTAAAGGTCATTGTGTGGCGAAAAGTAGCAATGTTGCTGTAAAAATCCACACAGTTTTTATGATCGCGGCAGCTGTCCGCGATATGCAGCCTGCGCATTTGCGGGTTGCAACCCTAGCAGAATACCACATCCCCGGCGGTATGTCAAGGGGTTTTGGTGTAAAAGTATGACTTTTGCAATCACTTGACCATTTTTACAGCAGGCGCTACAATAAGGCAAACCGGCTCTGAGGGAGGGCATTGTATATGAAATGGATGATCGCATCAGACCTGCACGGCTCCTATTATTATGCGCAGCAGCTGCAGCAGGCCTTTGAACGGGAGCAGGCCGACCGCCTGCTGTTTCTGGGAGACCTGCTCTACCACGGCCCCCGCAACGACCTGCCCCGGGATTACGCCCCCAAAAAGGTGATTCCGCTGCTGAACAGCCTTGCGCCCAAGCTGCTGTGTGTGCGCGGCAACTGCGACGCCGAGGTAGACCAGATGGTGCTCAATTTCCCGGTGCTGGCGGATTACGCCGTGCTGCCGGTGGGGCAGCGGCTGGTCTACGTCACCCACGGCCATGTGTTCAACCTGAATCATCTGCCGCCCCTTGCCCCGGGGGATATTTTGCTCCACGGCCACACCCATGTGCCCGCATGGACAAACTTCGGGCAGGGGAACCTTTACTTAAACCCCGGCTCTGTAAGCCTGCCCAAGGAAAACACCGCCCACAGCTACATGACCTTGGAGGGAAGCACCGCCTGTTGGAAGACCATGGAGGGCGCGTGCTACCACCAGCTGCAGTTGTGATAATGTTGTGATATTATACCTTTTCCTGGAAAAAGCCAGAAAAAGCCCTTGACGAACTGCCCGAAATGCTGTAAACTAAGTACAACCTTTAAAAATAGAGGGAGCTGTAAGCTTTGTACTGAACGCAGGCGGTGCAAAGTGTAGCAGTAAACCCCATAAGGCATCATAAAAAGACACCGGAGGCTTTGCATCGGCTTCCGGTGTTTTTTTATGCGCCGCCGGGCTATCTTTTACCGCGCGGTCATGCTACAATAGAAAGAAAACACGAATTGCAGGAGGAATTATGGATTTTTACGGAACCATCGGCCCTGCCTGTGCCGATGTAAAGCTTTTGCAGCAGATGGTGGAAGCCGGCATGACCGGCATCCGCATGAATCTTTCTCACGGACCGCTGGCAGCGCACAAGGACTGGCTGGCGCTGCTGCGCAAAGCCGGGGTAAAAAAGCTGCTCATTGATTTGCAGGGGCCGGAACTTCGCATCGGCCGTCTGCCGCAGCCACTGTCCCTGACCGCCAGGCAGACCGTGCGTCTGGGCGCGCAGGGCATCCCCTGCCCTGCCGCGCTGGTGCAGGGCGTGCAGCCCGGACAGGAGCTGCTGCTGGATGACGGCAAGCTGCTGGCGCGGGTGGACGCCGTGGAGCCGGAAGCGCTCGTGTGCACCGTAGTGCGGGGCGGCGTGCTGCAAAGCCGCAAAAGTCTGGCCGTACCGGGAGCAGATATCCAGATGCCCACCCTGACCGCCGAGGACAAGGAAAACCTTGCCATCGCCGCCGGTTGCGGTGTTACCGGGGTCATGCTGCCCTTTGTGCGCGGCGCGGCGGATATCTGCAATCTGCGGCAGGCGCTGGCAGAAGCCGGTGCGCCGCAGCTGAAAATTCTTGCCAAAATTGAAAACCTTGCGGGCGTGCAGGCGCTGCCGGAGTTTTTGCCGCTGGTGGACGAGGTAGTCATTGCCCGGGGCGACCTTGGCAACGCGATGCCCCTGTGGGAGCTGCCCCGCTGCCAGAAGCAGCTTTCTGCCGCCTGCCGGGCAGCCGGAGTACCCTTTATGGTGGTGACCCAGATGCTGGACAGTATGCACACCCGGGCTGTGCCCACCCGCGCCGAGGTGAACGACATCTACAACGCCGTACTGGACGGCGCATCCAGCCTGATGCTCACCGGCGAGACCGCCGCCGGGCAGTACCCGGTACAGGCCATGGAGTATCTGGTGCGCACCGCCCGCACGGCGATGTGACAGGGGCTGATTCAGAATGCCCTCCGCTGCGCTCTGGGCATTTTTAGCGGAAAGACTATTTATATTTGCCAATCGGGAAAATCTGCGGATTTTCCCGATTGGCCTTTTCACGGGAGGGTCGCAACGGAAAACAGCATCTACAACGAGCATTACAGACTTTCCAAAATGCAAAAATAAATCTTGAAGCTGCCGCTTCCAGTCACGACCCCTTTCCGTGAAAAATGGATTCCGAAAAGTCCGCAGACTTTTCGGAATCCAAAATAAAAATAATTTTTCCTCTGATGATGCCCAAAGCGCAGCGGAGGGCATTCTAAAACGTCCCACCCGGAAGATATTTTCCCGCAAAAGCGGACAAAAGGATAGCATCTTTTGCCTGCTTCTTGTATAATACAGGTAAAATCAACTGAAGTCAGAAAGGTTTATCGTTTATGGGCATCGTAGTCATCGGAGCTGTTTTTGTGGATATCAAGGGCTATCCCCTTTCCACCTATATCCCCGGCGGGCGCAACGCCGGACGCATCGAGCAGGTACACGGCGGCGTAAGCCGCAACGTGGTGGAGGATATTGCCAACGTGGAGCTGCGCCCCACCTTTGTGGGTCTGGTGGACGACACCGGCATGGGACAGGACGTCATCGACAAGCTGGCAAAGCACAAGGTGAACACCCGCTTTATCCAGAAAAAGCCGGACGGTATGGGCACATGGCTGGCCATCTTTGACAACGATGGTGATGTGCACGCTGCCATCTCCAAGCGGCCGGATACCACCCCGCTGACCGGTCTGCTGCAGGAGCAGGGCGATTCCATTTTTGCAGACTGCGATTCCATTGCGCTGGAGCTGGATCTGGAAAAAGAAACGGTGAAGCAGACCCTGCGCTACGCCAAAAAGTACGGCAAAAAGGTGTTTGCCCTGGTCTCTAACATGAGCATCGCCATGGAACGGCGGGATTTTTTGCAGCAGATCGATTGTTTTGTATGCAACCAGCAGGAGGCCGGGCTGCTGTTCTCGGACGACTACGACCACCTCTCCCCGGAAGAGATGTGCCGGGTGCTCACGGGCAACGTGCGCAGCGCCAACATTCCCAGCATGGTGGTGACCATGGGCGGGCAGGGCGCGGTATACGCCTGTGCAGACGGCAGCTGCGGCATCGTGCCCGCCAAAAAGGTGGATGTCATGGACACCACCGGCGCGGGGGACGCCTTCTTTGCAGGCACGGTCATCGGCCTGACCTACGGCAAAACGCTGGCAGAGTCCTGCGAGATCGGCAGCCGTCTGGCCGCCTCGGTCATCTGCATCACCGAAAACGTCTGTCCCCGCTTCCGCCCGCAGGAGTTCGGGCTGGATGTACCGGTGGTGGACTGACGATTTAAAGCGAAAAAACATTTATAGTTTACCAACCGGGAAAATCTGCGGATTTTCCCGATTGACCTTTTCACGGGAGGGGCGTAGAGGGAAACGGCATCCGTCTATTGGATTTTTGCGCAAAACCGCATTTTCCCCCTTGACAGGAGCGGCAGTTTCTGGTATCAATAAAAATGATAAAGGGGAGTAAAGGGCAGTCTGCCGGTCAAGGCGTTTTCACCGGCAGGCCGCTGCATGGCAGCGTCATCACGGCAGCAATGCCCGATGTCATGTGTTCGCTTGAGACTTTTGTCACAGATCTTACGCTGTGGCAAGGGTCTCTTTTTTCTTGCCGCAGCATCAGAACAAAAGGAGGCAGAAAAACAATATGAATTTCTGGAACACATTCGCCGCGCTCTTTTCAAACTTCGGGGCGCTGACATGGCAGATGGTGGTCATGTGGGGCATCGGTGCCCTGCTCATCTACCTTGCCATCGTCAAAAAGATGGAGCCCAGTCTGCTGCTGCCCATGGGGTTCGGTGCCATTCTGGTCAATCTTCCCGCATCCGGTGCCATCACGCAGGGAGACACCGTTGGCCCCATCTCTGCCCTGTTTGAGGCGGGGATGTCCAACGAGCTGTTCCCGCTGCTGCTGTTCATCGGCATTGGTGCCATGATCGATTTTGGCCCGCTGCTGGAAAAGCCGTGGCTCATGCTGTTTGGCGCAGCGGCACAGTTCGGCATCTTTTTCACCCTGTTTCTGGCCGGGTTCTTCTTTGATATGAAGGACGCCGCATCCATTGCGGTCATCGGCGCAGCGGACGGCCCCACCGCCATTTTTGTGGCAAACACCCTGAAATCCCAGTATCTGGGCGCTATTATGGTGGCAGCTTACAGCTACATGGCGCTGGTGCCCATCGTTCAGCCGCCGGTCATCCGTCTGCTGACCACCCAGAAGGAGCGCCGCATCCGTATGCCCTACGAAAAAGGCAATGTCACCCAGCTGACCAAGATCCTGTTCCCCGTTGTGGTCACGGTGGTCGCCGGTCTGGTAGCCCCGGCCAGCGTGGCGCTGGTGGGCTTTTTGATGTTTGGCAACCTGCTGCGGGAATGCGGGGTGCTGAACTCCCTGAGCGAGACCGCCCAGAACGTACTGGCAAACCTCATCACCTTGCTGCTGGGTCTGACCGTTGCCGGGCAGATGACCGCCGACAAGTTCGTCCGGCCGGACACCCTGCTCATCATGGCGCTGGGTCTTGTAGCCTTTATCTTTGATACCGCTGGCGGCGTGCTGTTCGCCAAGCTGCTGAACCTGTTCCTGCCCGAGGGCAAAAAGCTGAACCCCATGATCGGCGCAGCAGGCATCTCGGCCTTCCCCATGAGCGGGCGTGTGGTCAACAAGATGGGTCTGGCCGAGGACAGCCAGAATTTCCTGCTGATGTACTCCATCAGCGTCAACGTTTCCGGACAGATCGCATCCGTCCTTGCCGGCGGACTGATCCTTTCCCTGATGGCTTAACGGAGGTGCCTTTATGCTTCATCTTTCTTCCTGGATGACCACCCTGCCCATGATGCTCATCGGCATGACCGGTATCCTGCTGGTCATCGGTTTTCTTGTGCTGGTCGTGATGGCGCTGAACTGTCTCACCCGCCGCAAATAAAGAGTCATAAATGCAAAAAGGACTGCCGTGCAGCGCACGGCAGTCCTTTTTATATCAATTTACTTGCTGATAGAAAGCGTGCCGAAAGCAGTCTCTTCAAAGTGGCTGCTGTACAGCTCCTGCATCAGCTTGATGAGCGAGAGGGTATCCTCTGCGCCGGCGGTCTCGTAGCAGGAGTGCATCGCCAGCTGGGGCAGGCCGATGTCCACACAATTCATGGACACCTGTGCCATCGCCAGATTGCCCAGCGTGCTGCCGCCTACCTTATCGGAACGGTTTGCAAAGTATTGCAGCGGCACACCGGCGCGGGCAGCCAGCTCCCGGGCGGCTGCAACGCTCATGCCATCGCTGGTGTACTTCTGACCGGCGTGGGTCTTGATGACCACGCCCTTGTTCATGTAGGTGCAGTTGTTCACATCGGTGTGCTCCGGGTGGTTGGGGTGCACGGCGTGGGCGTTGTCGGCGCTGACCATAAAGCTGGAAGCCACCGCACGGTGGAAGTCCTCGTCGCTGCCGCCAAGGCTCTGGGCAATGCGGTGCAGCACATCGTACAGGAAGGTGGAAGCTGCGCCCTGCTTGGTGCCGGAGCCGACCTCCTCGTTATCAAAGAAGGCTGCCACGCCGATGGAGCGGGCGTTCTTTGCGGTCAGCAGACCTTTCAGGATGCCGTAGACACACTGCTGGTCGTCCAGACGGCCGCAGGAGATAAACTCCTCGTTGCAGCCCCAGACGGTGGCCTTTTCCCGCACATAGAGGAACAGGTCGCTGCCAAGGATCTGCTCCTCAGACACCTGCAGCTCCTCTGCGATCAGCTTTTTCAGCGCGCCCTCTTCGCAGGCACCGCCCAGCACGGGCAGCATATCCACCTGCTTGTTGAAGGAAGCCTTATCGTTGACCTCGCGGTTCATGTGGATGGCAACGCTGGGGATCATCAGCAGGTCGCGGTCCAGCGCCACCAGACGGGAAACGATGGCGCCGTTCTCCTGCACCAGCACACGGCCCGCCACAGACAGCGGACGATCCATCCATGTGGCGCAGATCATGCCGCCGTAGCCCTCGGTGTTCAGTTTGGTGTAGTTCTGCCCCATGTGGATCTCGGCGTTCTCCTTGATGCGGAAGCAGGGAGAATCCGTATGGGCGGCGGCAACGTTGAAGCTGTAATTTTCCAGCTGGTCGCCCATGCGGAAGGCGATGATGCTGGAACCGTTGCGGCAGACAAAGTAGTCCTTGCCGGGTTCCAGCGCCCACTTGCGGCTTTCCAGCAGCTCGGCAAAGCCTGCCTTCAACAGGATATCCCGCACAGCGGCGGTGGTGTGGTATGCGGTGGGGTTGCCGTCGATGAAGGACAGCATTTCACGGACTTCGGATGCGATCATAAAAATAAACCTCCTTGGGTGTATCTGAAAAGAGCCGGTCAGTGCTGACCGGCCCTTTTTATCGCAAGTCAAGAAATTAGTGCAACATTCAAACAGCATATTTGCGATATGCAATTCAACGCTGTTGCCGTTGCATTAAAAAGTTGAATTGCTATAAGCATATTCAGGTTACTTTTGGGCAGCGGTCTGCTCGCGCTTTGCTAGGGCGGGCAGAATGAATCCCAGCACGGTCAGCACCACGGGGGTGATGACGTTCAGTGCAAAGGTGAAGGGGTCCTTATCATACATACCCAGCACGCAGCACACGGCGGTAACGGCAAAGCACCAGCCGCCGAAGAACTTGGCCACGGCCTGATTTTTGACAAAGCGGTACTCGGCGGGGATGGTATCGTAGGCGTTGCGCAGGGCAATGTAGGCGGCAAACACCCACAGATAGCGCATGGGCATACACACAGAGTTCAGCTTGGTCAGCTGGCGCAGAACGGCAGCAGCACCGGGCACGAAGGACTGTGCCAGAATGATGGAGCCGGACAGCACAGCCACCATCTTGATGCCGTTGCTGTGCACACCGTGGGCGTTGACCTTGTGCAGAGCCTGCGGGATGAACTGCTTGGTGTGCTCGTTATCCAGCAGCATACGCAGCGGTGCGTCGATGCTCAAAATCAGCACGGCGAGCTGGCTGATGACATTGCACAGGGCGTAGATGATCATGAACAGATCGCCCACATGGTAGTATTGACCCAGCTTCTGGAAAGCCCAGTAGGCGCTGTTGGCAGCGTAGGCGTTGAAGCTCTCTGCGCTGGCGTTGATAATGGCGGGGTCGAACATACGGCTCATGGCCAGCGTGCCCAGAATGGCGCAGGCGACCACCATGACGGCCAGCGTGATCATGCCGCGGGGGAAGCCCTTGCTGGGGTTTTCGACCTTATTGACGTAGGGAGAGATCTTTTCGCAGCCGCCCACGGCGAACACCAGAATGGACAGAGACGTGAAGTAGGTGACGTTAAAGTTGGGGATCAGGCTGCTGAAGCTCAGGTTGGCGTGGACGTACTCTGCCGTGGGGTTGATGGCCGGGGCAGCGAACATCATCACGATGTACAGCAGGGACATGACGAAGGTGCAGGTGCCTGCGGCGGTCAGCAGCTTTTTCAGGGGGTTCAGACCCAGGCTTGCAATGTAGCAGCCCAGCAGCAGGATGCAGAAGGTAGCCAGCTGGATGTAGCGGGTGGGGAAGGAATCGTAGGTCTCCGCGTTGCGGAAAACCGCCCAGCTCAGCGCCTTCAAAAAGCCGCTGCCCTTGCTGGCGATGTAGGTGATGTGGCACGCCCAGTAGGTCCAGCCGGCGTAGTAAGCCAGCTTGGCGTTGGTGGTCTGGTGCAGCCAGGAGCTGACACCGCCGCCCTCGTTTTTAAAAGCCGAGCCCAGCTCGCCCACCATCAGCGCATAGGGGATAAAGTAAAGGGCAAACATGAAGATCCAGCTGAAGATGACCTGCGGACCGTTAAAGTACACAAAGCCGTTGGTAATGTTGCCGAAGCCCCAGACCGTAGAAAAGGCCATGAAGGCAAGGGTAAGCCACGAGATCTTTGTGGCTTTTTCTTTGTTAGACATACGGATAATTCCTCTCTTTCTTCTCCACACAGGGCGGAAGTTCCTGTAAGAAGGCCGAGGTTCCGCATACATTTTGCAATTTTTACCAAAAATACAGCAACTCTCGACCAGTCACTTTGACAGTATAGCATAATTGCAGATTGTAGACAATCTGCAATTTCCATAAAATGATTGGTCAAAATTTAGACGTTCAGCCAAATTCCCCTTATTTTGCCGTGCCGTCTGCTGCCTGTCCAGCGCTGTTCGCGCTGCGCATCCGCTCCATAGGCTCCATGTAGTGGGCATAGACGGCGCGGCAGGCAGCCTCGGTGTCGCCGCTTGCCAGCGCCTCGTACAGCTTGGTGTGGATGCCGTTCTGCCGCTGCGCCAGCGTCTCGTGGTTAGAGCCGCTGTTCGCCCCCACGAGCAAGTTGCCGTAGTTCAGGTCGTCCCAGAATTTCAGCAGTCTGGGCAGCCCTGCCCGCTGCACGATGACCGCGTGGAAGTGGTTGTCATTCTCCACGATCTGCGAAAGATCCCCCGGTCGGACATTGCGCATCTCCTCTAAGATGCCGCGCAGGGTGCGCAGATCCTCCTCCTGGAATTTGCAGTCAAAATAGCGCAGCGCCGTCATTTCCAGATTTGCCCGCAGCAGATAGATCTCGTAGGCGTCCTCCGGTTTCACCCGGCGCACAGAGCACCCCACATTGCGCGAATACTCGACCATGCCCTCCTGTTCCAACTGCCGCAGCGCTTCCCGGATGGGTGCCCGGCTGGAGCCAAACTCCTCAGCCAGTTTCTGCTCGGCCAGTTTTACGCCCGGCTGTAATTCCCCGGTAAGGATCTTGCTCCTGATGGCAGAGGTGATACTTTCCCGTAAAGTCTGAAAGGCAAATTCGCCCATGACTTTTATCCCCCTTTTTCCTTCTATACGTTCTTTTTTGCCGCGCACAGTCCGCAGCCGCTGCCAGTGCAGCCGCAGGCCTATATTGCGTGCGCCTTATAAGGATACCACGAAACGGTGGAAAAATAAAGTTTTCTGGAAAAAACAGGTACTTTCTCCCCTCTCCGTCATCGAAGGCCTGTACACAAAAAATGCCCCCGGAGGGCTTGTTGCAGCTCTCCGGGGGCATCTTATGTATGTTGTGCCTTGGCGCACACGGCCGGCATTTACTCGATCTCAATCAGGTTCGGGTTCTCAGGCAGAGCCTTCGTCTGCTGAGGAGCGGGCAGCTGGATGTGCAGGACGCCATCCTCGAACTTTGCGTGGATATCCTCCTTCTTCACTTCGCCCACATAGAAGCTGCGGGCGCAGCTGCCGGAGAAGGTCTCGCGCCGCACATAACGGCCCTTGTTGTCCTTTTCATCGTTAGAGTGGCTGCGCACTGCCTGAATGGTCAGGTAGCCGTCGTTCAGATCCATCTGAACGTCCTCCTTCTTGCAGCCCGGCAGATCAACGTCTACTTCGTAGCCGTTGTCCGTCTGCTTGACATCGGTCTTCATCATGTTTGCGCCGCGCTTACCAAAGGTGTCGCGGGCTTCGCGGTTCATCACACGCTCCAGTGCACCCTCGTTCCAGAACGGATCAAAGAGATCATCGAACAGGTTCTCATGAAAAACAGTCGGCATAAACATAAAACATACCTCCAATCCCGGCGTTCGGGTCGGGTATAAAATTACATTTTGAAGCTCCTCGCAAAGGGCTTTTCGGGGAGCCTTGCGGCTCTCCTTTTGCCCTTCCTCCTGAGCACGCCACTGTTATAACACGATTTTTTAGCACTGTCAAGTGTAGAGTGCTAAAATTCATAAAAGAATAATACTTTTGTCACAGCTTCTGCGATTTTATCAAAAATACTGCGCAGCAGCGCGTTTATCATACCGCAAGCGGAACAAGCATCCCTTGGATATACCCCGCAAAATACGCAACGCCTGTGCTTACAGCAATGCAGACGCCCCACAAGACCCATGCAGCAAGCTTTTTGCCGGTCAGCCTGTAAACGGCGTTCCAATACTCCATGTTGCACCATACAAGCGCCGCCGAGAACAAGACCGAGAACCACTGCGCACGGAAGGACAGTTCCATGCTGATAAGCAGATAGTTCGTCAGTGTATAAAACAGGCTTCTGCCCACGATTTCCGGCACACTTGAATGCTTTTGCTGCATACCGGTCACCCGTTCTTCCGTTCAAACCCCAGATACCGCGTGCCCTGAAAGCTCAGCTTTCCGGTGTCGCCTTCTACAAGCATTCCGTAGTCCGAACCATCTACTTCAAGTTCCATGCGGTCACCGCTTTCCACCTGAAAGGTCACATAATAGGTCGTGAACGTATGCGCCATCGTATTGTCCGTATGATGGCGGGAAACGTTCATCCGCTTGGCTACCACAGTGGCCGGGACGGCAAGGCGCGGGGACGCATTATTTTTGCTCCATGTGCGCAGATTGCCCACTATAGTAAACAGGATCATGCCCAGCACAAACAGAAACACCAGCGGGAACAGGATGCTGAACAGCGCGTCAAACCCACTATAAAACATTTTACCCCTCCAAAATTTCTTCCAGCAGCTGCTTTACATCCTCCAGAAAAGCGTCCTCGCCGAGGGTGTTCATTTTAAAGAACACCGCCTGACTGCCGCCCGCTGCAATGGCCGACAGCCGGATGGGTTCATCCCCGTTCTGGAACAAGGTCAGCGTCAGGCTAAGACGGTTACCGCCCACCATGCTGTACCGCTCAAACACCCGCACGCTGCACCGGGCGCTGCCCTCCTTGAAGTCGCTGCCGGCTTCCAGTTCTGCCGACCAGCTGCTGTCCGGGATGGCGTGTTCCAGTTTGCGGAGCAGGGTATCGAAGTTCTGGTTGCGGATGGTCTTTTCAAAAATAGCCATAGCTTCCTCCTTTTGCAAAATGCAGTTCCTCTAGTCCCTTTACCCTGAATACGAATGAGAGCGGGCAGCAATTGCAGCGCCCGCCCTTATTTTGCTGCGGTCAAGCTTTCTTTTTTCGCAGCTTGGGTGCGGTGGCGTTGTAGCTCATGTCCAGCACCAGACGGAGCTTATCCTCCGGGGCGCTACCGTCCAGCGCGGCGGTGATCCAATTTTCCTTATTCATGTGGTAGGCAGGGTAAAAGCCCGGCTCTGCCCGCAGAGAACCGATGAGGATGGGGTCACATTTCAGGTTCACGATATCCACCGGCTGCTGTCCGGGCAGACCCAGCTTACTTCTGGGCACGGTGGTGACCAGCGCAAACCACTTGCGGTTTGCCGCATGACGGAACACCGCCGACTCCAGGGTGTCCATCCATGGGTAGTCCGGCTCTACGCTGTAAGTATCAAAAATGAGCTGTTCCAATCCCTTGCGGTCCATGGGCTCGCCCCCCTTTACGGCTGCTGTGCCAGCAGCTGCGCCAGCACATCCTCCGGGCGGGGGGTGTGGTTTTTGTATTTTGCCCGCAGCGGGGCGGCGGCGTTATCCATAATGTAGGGCACACCCACCACGTCCAGCATGGTCTCGTCATTGTAGTTATCGCCAAAGGCCATGACTTGTGCAGGGTCGATGCCAAGGGTGCGGCACACGCACTGCACCCCGATGCCCTTGTTGGCAAAGGTGGTGTCGATCCAGTACGGGCCCGCCACGGCACAGTTGGCCTGCTTCCAGCGGGGCACAAAGCGCTCTACATAGTTTTCCACGCCCTCGTGCAGGTACACCGACACCTTAGTGATGTCCTCCGGCACCTCGGCGGGGCTATGGATGATCTGGTAGTGGTTGCCCACAAACTGCACCCGCTGCAGCATCCCAAGGCCGCGCTCCATCAGGTAGGCAGTGTTCTGGCCGGAGAGCATCACCTCGCCCTGCCCGTCGCTGCGGGTCCACATATCGTTGGCGATTTCCTCTGCCAGCGCCCGGGGCATAGGGTTTTTAGCGATGCACTGTTCTTCCTGAAAAATAGTGCCGCCGTTTTCACAGATAAACACGCAGCAGTCCGCCACCGGTGCAAAGAGCTTGCGCAGGCTGGTATACTGCCGCCCGGAGGCCGGGCAGAACCAGATTCCCCGCTGATGCAGCGCCCGGATCTGGTCGAATATCTCGCCCTCCAGTTCCTTTTTACCGTATTGCAGCAGCGTACCGTCAATGTCGCTGCAAACCAGTCTGATGTCCATGGCTGTCGTTCCCTTTCCGTTTTTTCTTATTTTACCACGGTTTTCCGCTGCGGAAAAGCCCCGGTCACGGCTTTTGCATCCTTTCCCTGTGCCGCTCAGCGCTTGGGCTGATAGTGCATACTGGATACATTATAAATCGTGACAAAGGCCTTGGGGTCCTCGCGGTTGATGAAGTTCATCAGCTTCTGATACTCGTTTTTGTCCACGATGGTAATGATCTCGTTGTGCTTTTCAAAGTTGTATGCACCGATAGCCTCGTACATGGTGGCACCACTGTGCAGGTCGTTGATGATGAACTGCCGCAGCGCTTCCTCCTTTTCGGTAATGATGCACACCCGGCGCTTGATGCTGTTATCGAAGATGAAATGATCCAGCACCATGCCATTGAAGTAGGTACCAAGAATGCTCAGCACCACGGTCTTTTTATCGTAGACAAGGGCAGCGGAAAGCGCCACGCACATTCCCGAAAGGGACATGGCCTTGCCCAGTTCCATGTGCAGATACTTATTCATGATCTTTGCTACGATATCCAGCCCGCCTGAGGATGCGTTGCGGTTGAACAGGATGCTCAGACCCACGCTGACCACCAGAATATAACACAGCACATCCAGCTCCTGACTGCCTGTCATGGAGCCAAAATCCGGGAACAGCCGCTCAAAAAGCCCCAGAAATACCGGCAGCATCACGCTGGTATACACGGTTTTTGCGCCAAACTCCCTGCCGCAGGTGAAAAAACCGATGATGAGCAGCACGGTATTCAGCACCATAGTAATGGCCGAAAGCGGCAGCGGCACAAAATTAGAAAGCACGATGCCAAGGCCGGAAATACTGCTGACGGATGTATGGCTGGGTGCCAGAAAAAAATAGACCGCCGCCGCAATGATAGCGATAGCTCCGGTCAGGATAGCCGTCTCCTTGGCGATTGCGGGGTAGTTCAGCTTCTTGTTTGTCATTGTTGCTCCTCCAAGCTTTTGTTTTCCGCCTTCAGTATACCATGCTTTGCGTTTATAGGAAAGCACCCCCGGCAAAAGACTAAAAAACGGGTCAGAAACACCTGTGGGTGTTTCTGACCCGTTTCCTAATATCTTATCGGTTCACGAAGTTCAGCACCAGAACCAACAGCAGCATATGCACAGGGTAAAAGGCGTAGCAGGCATACTGGAACGGCTTGCTGTGGTAGCCCTGCCGCCCGCGGTACAGCCAGATAGGCACCAGTGCCAGCAGCGCCAGCCCCTGCTGGCAAAGCTCAAAGTCCATACCGAAGAGCTGGATGGGGTACATAAGCCCGCCCAGCAGTTCCACGTTGACCCAGTACAGCGCCGCCAGCTGCCCCAGCAGGCACCACCACTTGCGCCCATGGAAGAAGTAAAAGATGAACACGGTCAGCACACCGGTGCCGTAGTAGTCCACCATGCCCAGCGTGCCCAGCACTGCGCCTGCCGCCACCACAAGGGCGGATACCAGCAGGTACATCCATGTTTTCTGCTTTTTGCGCACGGTTTCCATCAAATGGACGCCCAGAATGCCCAAAAGCAACGTCCAGATGACGTTCTGGTGCACCGGGTAGAGCCATGTGCCGCCGTACATCAGGTCGAAGGGGATCTCTGAAAGCAGGGCAAACAGCAGCAGACGCAAGGTGTATTTTTTCAGGTCGTGGGTGTGGAAGTAGCCCTCCACCGCCATAAAGGCAAAGATGGGAAACGCCACCCGCCCCGCACAGGTCAGCCATTCCTGCGCCGGCAGCAACGTCGCCCACAGGTGGTCCATCAGCATCAGCGCCATAGCAAGGATATGAAGTGCCGCAGCGCTCAGGTCAAAGCGGGTCGTGGCAGTGGAATAGATCGTTTTGGTTGACATGATCATACCTCGTTTTTGTCGAAATTTGGTCGTTCTGTCTGGAATACGAACGAGCCCCTTAAAGAATTGCAGCCCCGGCAGCTTTTCCCGCCGGGGCTGGCCTGCTGCTTTGTTTTTTCTGCTTTCAGCTTACCACAGACCGCCCGCCTGCGCAAGCCTTCCGGTAAAACAGGCAAAGCGCCCGCCCCGGCTTTGACCGGAGCGGGCGCTTTGCATTAGCTGTGACACTTATTGGGATAAGAGATTGGCATTACTCAGCCGGCCACGCGCTCGGTGCGGCCTGCCTCCAGCATATAGCGCAGGAAGCCGGTCACGTCGGCGGGGTCGGTCACGGTGAGGTCAAAGCCCTTTTTGGGGGCAGTGTCCATCATCTGCAGCATGGAGCGTGCGGTAGCGTCCTGCTTCAGGTCGCAGGTCTTGCCGTTGTCCAGATGCAGCAGCACGCTGCCGTGGCTGGCAGAAAGCTGGCGCATGAAACGTTCCTTATCAAAATACTCGATACGAAGCATAGAAATACCTCCTTGATAAAATGGTTTATATTACACTTGCCGTCCGGCTGTAACTCCGTCAGACGGCGGGAGGATAGCGGTTTTGCCCGGCATGGGAATGCTTGCACAGCTTGCGTTCCCGCTGCCTTGGTGCTATACTGAGCTTGGAAGCTCTGATAGGATAATATCACAAAACAATCTTGAATCATAGAACAAAACCGCATAGTATATGCAACAAAATCGGCATTGATAAAAAACATTCAAAGTATTGCGGAAAGGAATTGGTGAATATGGCATATCAGACAAGCTGTGTCTCTTATACCAGCGGCCGGGTGGGGCTTTCCAGTGCTACTGCCGTGGTGGCCGATGCCGCCGGGCGGGAGCAGACCCAGCACGGCAGCCCGCTGTTCCCCATTGCCTGCTACGCCGAAGATCTTTCCTGCTACTCGGTGGCGTGGCACTGGCACGAGGAATTTGAGTTCATTCTGGCGGCGCTGGGGCCCATTCATGTGGATGTGAACAAGACCCGCCTGACCCTGCAGACCGGGCAGGGCGTGTTTATCAACTCCGGGGCGCTGCACGCGGTAGAGCCTGCTGAGGGCAGGGCGCTGCTGCACTCCGGTGTATTTCAGCCCAGGCTTGTCGGCGGCATGGACACCGTGTTCTGGCAAAAACTCATCCGCCCGCTTTTGCAGCCGGGCACGCCGCCCTTCTTTTTGCTGGACGAGGCCGTGCCATGGCAGCGGCAGGTGCTGCTCTGCCTGCGGGAGGCGTGGAAGGGCGTGGCAGACGAGCCCTTTGACTACGAGAACCGGGTGCGGTACCACCTTACCGCCGCCCTGCGGCTGCTCATTACCCAATGCGTCAGCGGCAAGGTGAAGGTATCGGAGCAGGAACAGATCGCCTCGGAGCGGATGAAGCAGATGCTGCGCTATGTAGAGGAGCACTACGGCGAGGAACTGACTGTGGAAAAGCTGGCCGGATGCGTAGCCCTGAGCGAAAGTGCCTGTCTGCGCAGTTTCCGGCAGTTTCTGGGCATCACGCCCATCCAGTACGTCAAGCAGTTCCGGGTGGAAAAAGCCGCTGAGCTGCTGCGCTCCACCCGGCTCAAGACCGGCGAGGTGGGGCTGGAATGCGGTTTTTCGGACGCAAGCTACTTTATCAAGACCTTCCGGGAGATCAAGCACTGCACCCCCCGGGAGTACCGCATCCGCTTCTGCTGACCGAAGGGCAAGCTTCCCCGTGCGCAGCATTTGCCCGTTTCTTTTTGCGGGGGGTTATGCTATAATACCCCTTGGATCTGTACATCCGCAGGAGAAAAACTTATGAGCAAAGCAACCATCGTTATCCCCAATATCAACGGCAAGGGCTGGCTGAAGGACTCCATCGAGTCCATCTACGCCCAGACCGAACAGGATTTTGACCTGATCGTGGTGGACAACGGCTCCACCGACGAAAGTCTTGCGCAGGCGCGCAGCTACTGCACCCGCCCCAACTTTACCCTGATTGAAAACGGACGCAATACCGGCTTTTCCTACGCGGTGAATCAGGGTATTGCCCGGGCACAGAGCGAGTATGTGGTGCTGTTCAACAACGACGCCTTTGCCGAGCCGCAGTGGCTGGCCGAACTTTTGCGCACCGCTGATGCCGACCCGAAGATCTTTGCGGTGCAAAGTTTGATGATCCGTCACTTTGAGCGGGAACTGGCCGATGATGCCGGGGACTATGTAACATGGATGGGCTTTGCCTGCAAGACCGGCGATGGCCGCCGCGTCAGCCGCTACACAAAGCAAAAGCGTATCTTCTCGGCCTGCGGCGGCGCAGCGCTGTACCGCAAAAGCATTCTGGACGAGATCGGCAGCTTTGACGAAAACTTTTTTGCCTACTTTGAGGACGTAGACCTGAGCTGGCGCGCCAACAATGCCGGCTACAAAAACGTGCTCTGCCCCGCCGCCAAGTGCTACCATATCTGCGGTGCCAGCACCGGCGCTGTCAAATACAACGCCTTTAAAAGCCAGCAGAGCGGCCGCAACAGCATTCTGCTGCCGCTCAAAAACGAGCCGCTGCTGATGCTGGTGCTCAACTTTATCCCGCTGGCGCTGGGCTATCTGCTCAAGTGCTACAAGTTCCACAAGCAGGGCTTTGGCGAGGCTTGGGACAAGGGAATGCACGAGGCCTTTGCCCTGCTCAAAGCAGGCAAGCTGGGCAAGCGCCCCTTCCGCCTGAAAGACCTGCCCAACTATATCCTGATGGAACTGTGGATGATATGGAACATGGTTCCCTACCTGTGGTACCGGCTGGTAGTGGTAAGGTTTGACTTGAAATAACACACAGGCTGGAAGCCGTTTTCCGCTGCGCCCCTGCCGTGAAAAAACGCCCACGATAAAAGGGACCGCTGCACAAAAGCTGTGCAACGGTCCCTTTTGCATTTACATTTTACGCTGCGGTGCTGGCGGCATCCTCAGCGGCGGGGGATTCTGCCACGACGCTGTCAGCGTCCGCCTGCGCCTCCGGCTGGACAGCCGAGGCAGCAGCCGAATCTGCCGCAGCGGAATCTCCGGCAGTGGCCAGAATGGCGTCCTGCACATCGCTTTCCGCCATGGGCTCCGGCTGCGCAGCAGCGGAGCTTGCGGCGCTTTCGGGCTTGGTCTCGCTCTCGGTCAGGCCGGTCAGATACCAGCTGCCGCTCTGGCGCTCGAACAGGTAATCCATATACTTGGTGGGGGTGTCCGAGGAGGGGTTAATGATGCTGTCGTCCGCGCTTGCGGTGGGGATATAGCCCACGGTGGCGTGCAGCTTGCCGCTGCGCTTGAACAGCTTGACCACGGTAGCGCGGTAGTAGCCCACCGTACCGGTGATGGGGATCTTGTAGCACTGGGTGGTCTCGTCAAACTCGATCGTCATATCCTCCATGTCAAAGCTGCGGTGGGTCAGCTTAAAGCCGGGGCCCAGCAGCTTTGCCAGATAGGCGTCCACCTCCACCGAGGGCAGCAGCAGCTGCTCGGTCTCGGGGTCGGTGTTATAGTTATCAAAACCGCCCTGTGTCTCCTGAATGCTGTACACACAGCCCCATACGGCTGCTTCCCGCAGGGTCAGGTCGTCGATGTTCTCAATGCCGTCAAAGGGCATGGGGTCGAACAATACCAGACCCTCCAGCTTGTCCTCGTATTCCTGCTTTTGTGCGGTATCGTCAAACAGGTTTGCCACAAGGCCCACACCGGCCCGCAGCACCGTGATAAACCCGATAAGCACCAGCACCGTGATCAGCAGACCCAAGGTCTGCCGCCAGCGGCGGCGCTTGATCCGGGCGTGTTCTTCCGGGGTGATCGTATTTTTCATTGGTCTGAGTCTCCCAAAGTTTTTTTGTCTACCCAACAGTATACCACATCCGGCCGCAGAGTGCAAAACCTATACCGGTGGTTTTTTTGTGAAAGCAGGCTTTTTATTCCCAGTCCTTCCATATCTCGGGCTGGTAGCCCACGGTAGCCTTGCGTCCGTTGCGCACGATGGGGGTCTTGAACAGCTGCTGGTTTTCAAACAGCTTGTCCTCCTTCTGCCAGTCCACCAGCGCGTCCAGCAGCGCAAGGGTCTGCTTGTCCTTTGCTGCCGGATTTACCAGCGCTTCCCAGCCGCCCAAGGCACGCGCCACGTTATCAAACTCGCCCCGGCTCATGCCCTTTTCCTTCAGGTCGATCATCTGGAACTTGATGCCGCGCTCCTTGAAATAGCGCTGCGCCTTTTTGGTATCAAAGCACTTGCTCGTGCCAAAGATCTGGATATTCATCTTATCTCCTCCTGCCGGTTCCCGGCGGTCTTATTGTACCACACCGCAAACCGCTTGCATAGGCATAATTTGCGGCAAAACGGGCAATGCTTTCCGCAAAGGAGGTGTTTGCATGAATGCATTCGTAGACCCTGAGCTGTGCATCGGCTGTACCCAGTGTGCCGGACTGTGCCCCGCCGTGTTCCGCATGGAGGGAGTTCTGGCTGTGGCAGAGCCCGGCCCCATCCCGCCGGAGGAGGTGCCGCAGGCCGTCACCGCAGCCCAGAGCTGCCCGGTAAGCGCCATCCGCATTGAGGAATAAACCCGGCATCAGTAAGGCTGCTGCACAGCTTGTGCGGCAGCTTTTTTGCAGCGGGATGATTTAAAATGCCCTCCGCGCTGCTCTGGGCATAGGCAGCGGAAGAACATTATAAATGATACGATCGTCACGGCTTACAAGCCGTGACGATCGCATTTTTACGAGAGATGACATCACGAAAAGCAGCCGTTTCTCTTTTTTGCGCAAAAAGCTCCCGCGCGGTGCGGTTTTGTGCTATACTATAAGGTGTGAAATTACGCAACGGAGGAACTGCATTATGCGTTTACTGGTCATTGACGGCAACAGCATTGCCAACCGCGCTTTTTACGGCATCAAGCTGCTGACCACCAAGGACGGACGTTACACCAACGCCATCTATGGCTTTTTGAACATTCTGCTCTCCCTGCTCAAGGAGTGCCAGCCGGACGAGGTGGCCGTGGCTTTTGACCTGAAAGCTCCCACCTTCCGGCATAAAATGTACGATGGCTACAAGGCCACCCGCCACGCCATGCCCGAGGAACTGGCACAGCAGATGCCGGTGCTCAAGCAGCTGCTGGCAGACCTTGGCTACCGCACCGTTACCGCCGAGGGCTGGGAAGCGGACGATATTCTGGGCACACTGGCTGCTGCCTGCGCCGCCCGCAAGGACGACTGCTTCCTTGCCACCGGAGACCGCGACAGCCTGCAGCTGGTGAGCGAGAGCACCACCGTGCTGCTGGCCGCCACCGTAATGGGACGCAGCAAGACCGTGGTGATGGATGAGGACGCCATTCAGGAAAAATACGGCCTTGCACCCAAACAGCTTATTGAGGTGAAGAGCCTGATGGGCGACACCTCAGATAACATCCCCGGCGTGAAGGGCATCGGCGAAAAGACCGCCCTTTCGCTGGTGCAGACTTTCGGCTCGCTGGAGGGCGTGTACCAGAACATTGATGACAAGCGCATCAAGCCCAAGCAGCGGGAGCACTTGTTAGAAGACAAGTCCATGGCCGAGCTGAGCCACACACTGGGCACTATCCGTACCGACGCCCCCATCGACACCGCCGAGGGGTCCTACACCGTGGGCGAGGGCAACAAGCCTGCCGCCGTGCGGCTTTTGCAGGAGTTGGAGATTCACTCCCTGATCCCCCGGTTCGGGCTGGACGGCGTAGCGCCGGAAGCCGCCGCCGAGGAGCAGGCTGTGGAGCTGCCGGAAGCCGAACTTGCTCCCCTGCCCCTGACCCCCGCCGGACATTATCTGGTGGCTGCCCGCCCCGCCGTTACCGGCAAGCAGGGCACCCGCAACGTGGTATTGCAGCCGGAAAGCTGGTATGCCGTGCAGGATACCACCGTCTATCCGCTGGAGGATGCCGACCTGCTGCGGCTGCTGGACAACGCCGATGTAACGCTGGATGTGTTCAACTCTGCACCCCTGTACGCCAAAGCCATGGCTGCCAGCGGCTGGGGCAGCAGCATCGTCTGGGACGGCAAACTGGCCGCCTATCTGCTGGATGCGTCTGCCTCCAAGTACCAGATCAGCGAGCTGATCCCCGCCTACAAGGCCGCTGCCGCCTTTACCTGCACCGATTACCCGGACGCCGGGCGGCTGGCCGACCTGTTTGCCCGGATGAAGGCCGAGATCACCGCCTGCGGCGAGGATGCGCTGTATAATGAGATCGAGTTCCCGCTGGCACAGGTACTGGCCGATATGACCCGCACCGGCGTGCTGGTGGATAAGGACGGCATTGAGCAGTTCGGCGTAAAGCTGCGGGAGGAGCTGGAGCAGGTACTGACCCGCATCCACATGGAGACTGGCAGCGCCACCTTCAACCCCAACAGCCCCAAGCAGCTGGGCGAGATGCTGTTCGACACCATGGGTCTGCCCCACGGCAAAAAGACCCAGCGCGGCTGGTCCACCGACGCCGAAACGCTGGAAAGCCTGCGCGAGTACCCGCTGGTGGAGGACGTTTTGCAGTACCGCGCCTACCAGAAGCTGAACTCCACCTATGTGGAGGGTCTGCTCAAGGTCATTGGCGAGGACGGGCGCATCCACTCCACCTTCAACCAGACCGAAGCCCGCACCGGACGGCTTTCCTCCGATAACCCCAACCTGCAGAACATCCCCATCCGCACCGAGCTGGGCAGCCAGCTGCGCGCCTACTTTGTTGCAAAGCCGGGCTGCGTGCTGGTGGACGCGGATTACAGCCAGATCGAACTGCGCATTCTGGCGCATATCACCGGGGACGCACATATGCAGCAGGCCTTTTTGAACGGTGAGGATATCCACCGCAGCACCGCCGCCAAGATCTACGGCATCCCGCAGAGCGAGGTGACGCCCCGGCTGCGCTCCTCTGCCAAGGCCATCAACTTTGGCATCATGTACGGCAAGGGCGCGTACAGCCTTTCCAAGGATATCGGCGTGACTGTGAAGGAGGCAGACGCCTTCCTCAAGAACTATCTGGCGGCTTTCCCCAGCGTGAGCGGCTATATGGACAAGACCATCGCGGACGCAAAGGCAAACGGCTATGTGTCCACCCTGTTCGGCCGCCGCCGCACCCTGCCGGAGCTGGCCAGCACAAACTTCAACGTGCGCGCCAGCGGCGAGCGCATGGCCCGCAACACCCCCATTCAGGGCACCGCTGCGGACGTGATCAAGCTGGCCATGGTGCGGGTGTGGAAGCGCCTGCGGGACGAAAAGATGGCAAGCCGCCTGATCCTGACCGTCCACGATGAACTGATCGTGGAGGCCCCGGAGGCAGAGGCCGAGCAGGCCGCCCGCATCCTGCGGGAAGAAATGGAAGGCTGCGTACAGTACGCGGTGCCCCTGAGCACCGATGTGCACGCAGGCAAAAACTGGCTGGAGGCACACTAAAATGATCATTCTCGGAATCGAGTCTACCTGTGACGAAACTGCCGCTGCACTGGTGGAGGACGGGCGGCATCTGCTGAGCAACGTCATCTCCACCAGCGTCAAGGAGCAGGCGCTGTACGGCGGTGTTGTGCCGGAGATCGCCAGCCGCCGCCACTGCGAATTTATCAGTGCTACGGTCAAAAAAGCCCTGCTGGACGCCGGCAAGACCATAGACGATGTGGACGCCGTGGCCGTCACCTTTGCGCCGGGGCTTATCGGCGCGGTGCTGGTGGGCGTAAATTTTGCCAAAGGGCTGGCCTACTCGGCGGGCAAGCCGCTGGTGCCGGTGCACCATCTGCGGGGACACATCGCTGCGCTCTACCTGACCCACCCGGAGCTCAAGCCGCCCTTTTTGTGTCTGGTGGCCTCCGGCGGGCACAGCCACATCGTGGAGGTGCAGGACTACACCCACTACCACATTCTGGGTCATACCGTAGACGATGCTGCGGGCGAAGCCTTTGACAAGGTAGCCCGCACGCTGGGTCTGCCCTACCCCGGCGGCCCCAGCGTAGCCGCTGCCGCCAAGACCGGCGACCCCAAGGCCTACCGTCTGCCGGTGCCCCATGTGGAGGGCAAATATAACGTGAGCTTTTCCGGTTTAAAGACCGCCGTACTCAACGAGGTGAACAAGGCGCAGATGAAGGGCGAGGAAGTGAACGTACCCGACCTTGCTGCCAGCTTTCAGGAGCGCATTGCGGGCATTCTGGCCGAAAAACTGCTGCTTGCCGCTGCCGATACCGGGGCAAAGCAGGTGTGCCTTGCCGGCGGCGTAGCCGCTAACGGCCGTCTGCGTCAGCTGGTGAATGACGGTGCCCAGAAGCTGGGTGCAAAAGTCTACCTGCCGGAACTGAAGTTCTGCGGCGACAACGGCGCGATGATCGCGGCACAGGGCTACTACCAGTACATTGCCGGGCACACCGCCGGGCTGGAACTGAACGGCCTGCCCACCCTGCCCATCGACTATGAATAAACACAACACGGAGGTGTTCCCATGACCGAGCGCAACCCTATCCTGCAAAGCCTGTTCGACCGCAAGTCGGTGCGGGTGTATGAAGAAAAGCCCATTCCTGCCGAGATGAAGCAGGCCATTTTAGAAGCTGCCGCACAGGCGCCCTCTGCGGGCTGTCAGCAGCTGTATACCATTTTAGACATCACCGACCCGGCACTGAAGGAAGCGCTGGCCGAAAGCTGCGACCACCAGCCCTTTATTGCCAAAGCGCCGCTGGTGCTGGTGTTCTGCGCCGACTGCAAAAAGTGGTACGATGCCTACTTAGAGGTCGGCTGCACGCCCCGCACCCCGGGTGTGGGTGATCTGATGCTGGCAGTCACGGATGCCGCCATTGCCGCCCAGAACGCCGTAGTCGCCGCCGAAAGCTTTGGCATCGGCTCGTGCTACATCGGGGATATCATGGAGAACTGCGAAACCCAGCGCAGCCTGCTGCACCTGCCGGATTATGTGTTCCCGGCGGTAATGCTGGTGTTCGGCTGGCCCACCCAGCAGCAGAAAGACCGCGTAAAGCCCCAGCGCTGCGCCATGGAGCATATCGTGCACGAAAACGGCTACCGCACCATGGACGGCGCGGAGCTGCGGGACGCCTTTGGCTACAAGGCTGGCAACGCGCCCTTTGAGCAGTGGTGCACCGCCTTTTGCAACCGCAAGTATAACTCCGATTTTTCCAAGGAGATGACCCGCTCGGTGGAGGAATACCTCGGCCAGTTCCGCTAAATCCGGCGGACATTCTGCATTCCATTTTCACCGGGTTGAATCTGCATGGTTCTATTACAGCGCAACCGTTTCCGCAGGAAACGAGCGCTGTAACTGCCGTTTCCCATCACGACCCCTATCGTGAAAAAGTGGTTCAGAAACGTCCGCAGACGTTTCTGAACCACTTTTTATAATAATCATTCCGCTGAATATGCCCAGAGCGCAAGCGGAGGGCATTCCAAATCGTTTCACCCCAAAAAGCGGCAGCTGCACGGTGTTTTGTGCAGCTGCCGCTTTTCTCATTTATCTCTGGTTTTCCGCAAACAGTGCGCCCAGCTCCGGCAGAATATCGTGCGGCAGCATCCCGTACTCGCCGCGCTTTGCAGCGGCGCGGTCGGCAGCGGCACCGTGCAGGTATACCGCACAGGCAGCGGCTTCGTAAGCGGGCAGACCGCAGGCCAGCAGCGCCGCAAGCATCCCCGCCAGCACATCCCCGCTTCCGCCCCGGGCAAGCCCCGGGTTGCCGGTGGGGTTCACGCACACCCGCCCGTCCGGGCTTGCCACTACAGTGCGTGCCCCTTTCAGCACCACCACGGCGTTCCACGCCTTGGCATACCGCAGCGCGATGCCCTCCCGGTCGGCGGCAAGTTCTGCCGCCGAAAACCCGGTCAGGCGCGCCATCTCGCCGGGGTGCGGGGTGACCACCAACTCCCCCGCCGGGTGCGGGAAGGACCCGTCCTCAGCCAGCAGCTGCGCGGCGGCGTTCAGGCCGTCTGCGTCCAGCACCGCAGCCCCGGCAAAGCCGGGCAGAAGCTGCCGCACCAGCGTGCGGGTCTCGGCGGCCCGGGCAGCGCTTTGCGCTGTGCCGCCAAGGCCGGGGCCAACCAGCAGCACGGTGGCCTTCTGCCGCCGGAGCAGCGGCACATTTTCCGGCGCAATGCCGCCCTGTGCGCCCTCCTTACAGGGACACAGACAGCACTCCGGCAGGCGGGTGACGGCGGCGCTGACCACCGGTTCCACACTGGCAAGGGTAACGATACCCGCCCCGGTGCGCAGTGCGCCTTCCACCGCCAGCAGTGCCGCGCCCCGGTAAAAGGCACTGCCCGCCACCGCCAGCACGCTGCCAAAGGTGCCCTTATGGCTGTCCCGGGCACGGGGCGGGATACTCTGCCAGACAAATTCTTCGGTAATTTCCACAGCCATGGGTGCACCTCCAGAGAACGATTTGAATGCCCTCCGTTTATCGGGTTGCGGCACCCAGCATCCGCATCGTGCCTTGGACGGCACTTGCGTCTTGCTGGCCGCTGCCCCAACAACTCCTCCCTGTTTCCGCCACTGGCGGCGGTCGTCGTCGTTGCTGGGCATTTCTAGCGGAACAATTATTTTAGATTTAGCATTTGCAGCGGCCAATAGGCCGCTGCAAATGCATTCTCTCAAAATCAGGGGCGGCATTACGCCTGTCCCTGCACAAGGGCGCGGATCTGCTTTTCCACGTTCTGCACTTCCTCGTGAAACATCCGGGCGGACACGCGCAGCGCGCCGTGACCAAGGATAATGACCTGCTCCATGCCGTCCGAGGTCGCCACCCGGACGCGGCGGCTTTTGCCGATTTCGTGGGTGACCCGCTCGATGAACATATCGGCGGTCTCGGCCTCCTTGGTATAGACCACATGGATGTTGTGGTACTGCTCAATGGCACCGGGGCTGCCGGGCACGCGGTAGGCATCGAACACCAGAATGAGCACGCACTTCTGGTAGCCCTGATAGTTGCACAGGATGTCCATCAGCCGATGGCGGGCAGTGTCTAAGCTTTCCTTTGCCAGCGCATTCAGCTCGTCCCACGCAAAGATGATGTTGTAGCCGTCCACCAGCAGATACTCCGGGGCAATTTCCCACTGCTCTGCGGCAAAATCCGGGCGTTCGGTCTTTTGCACCGGACGGAAAGCCGCCAGCGGGTCCCGCTTGATGGGGCCGTAGGTGCGTTCAAAAATCTTGAGCAGCTCGGCATCCTCCTCCAGCGTGGCGCGGTAGGCCATGGCGCGGCGCTGGGGCACAGCCTGCGTCTCCGGGCGGGCGGGCTTTGCCTTGCCCCAGCCGCTTTCCACGTGCATGTGGCTGCGCACCTCGCTCCACGGCACCACAAAACCGGCACCATGGGCGCAGAACACGGAATCTGCGGGGTTTTCCAGATCATGCTCCGGCTGGTAGCCGATCTCTGCAATGACCTCCTGTGCATTGTGACAGGGGCGGTAGCCGTCCATCGTCAGGCTCAGACGTCCCCTGCCCCGGGTGTAGCTGACCACCTCCATGGGGTAGCTACGCATGGTGGATACCGGCGCAAAGCCGGTCAGGGTGGCGGTCTCCGCGCCGCTTTCCGGCGGGTCAAAGCTGCCCTCCATGCGCTGGATATCACTCATGGCGCGGCCAATGTTCTCCACCGGCACTTCCAGCCGAAAGGCATACCACGGCTCTAACAGCTGGCTTTTTGCCAGCATCAGCCCCTGCCGCACGGCACGGTAGGTAGCCTGCCGGAAATCGCCGCCCTCGGTGTGCTTAAGGTGCGCTTTGCCGGTGAGCAGGGTGATTTTTATATCGGTCAGCGGTGCACCGATCAAAACGCCAAGGTGCTGCTTTTCTTCCAGATGGGTCAGCACCAGCCGCTGCCAGTTTTTGTCCAGAACCTCTTCCCGGCAGTCGGCGGCAAACTGCATCCCGCTGCCCCGGGGCAGCGGTTCCAGCAGCAGATGCACCTCGGCATAGTGGCGCAGCGGCTCGTAGTGGCCTACGCCCTCCATGGGCTCGGTGATGGTCTCCTTATACAAAATGCCACCCGGGCCAAAGGATACTTCCAGCCCGAACCGCTCTGCCAGCAGGCTGCGCAGCACCTCCAGCTGCACCTCGCCCATCAGCTGCACATGGATCTCGCCCAAGCTTTCGTTCCACACCACATGGAGCTGGGGCTCTTCCTCCTCCAGCCGGTGCAGCTTGCCCAGTGCGGCGTGCACATCCGCGCCCTCCGGCAGCAGCACCTGATAGCTGAGCACCGGTTCCAGCACCGGCACATCGCTGTCCCGCTCTGCCCCAAGCCCGGTGCCGGGCTTTGCATGGGTCAGGCCGGTCACGGCGCATACCTGTCCCGGGCCGATGACCTCAGTCAGGGTATACTTTGCGCCGGAATACAGCCGCAGCTGGTTTGCCTTTTCTGCCCACGACTCACCGTCCGCTTCGCCGGAAAGCAGAGCCTTTACCTTCAGTTCCCCGCCGGTGACCCGCAGCCATGTCAGGCGGGTGCCCTGCTCGTCCTGCGATACCTTGAATACCCTTGCGCCAAAGGCGTGCAGTGCCGGGGCGGCGCGGGTGCAGCGGTCAAGCCCATCCAGAAGTGCATCCACTCCGTCCAGACGCAGTGCCGCCCCGAACCAGCACGGAAAAACGTGCCGCCGGGCAACTGCGGGGATGATGTCCGCATCGGTCAAGGTTCCCGCGTCCAGCATTTTTTCCATCAGCTGCTCATCGCACAGCGCCAGTGCTTCGTTGCGGGCGGCAGGTTCTGCGCCAAAATCCACAAAGCCCTCGCCAAGGCGGTGATTCAGCTGGGTAAGCAGCTGTTCCCGGGTCATGCCGGGCAAGTCCATTTTATTCACAAATACAAAGGTGGGCACATGGTAGCGCCGCAGCAGCCGCCACAGCGTTTCGGTATGGCTCTGCACGCCGTCCGTTCCGCTGACCACCAGCACGGCGTAATCCAGCACCTGCAAGGTGCGCTCAGTCTCGGTGGAAAAATCCACATGGCCGGGGGTGTCCAGCAGGGTGATGGCAGTATTGCCCGCCGTAAGCAGCGCCTGCTTGGAAAAGATGGTGATGCCGCGTGCTTTTTCCAAGCTGTCGGTATCCAGAAAGGCGTCTCCGTGATCCACCCGCCCCAGCTTGCGGATGGCACCGGCGCGGTAGAGCATGGCCTCGGAGAGGGTGGTCTTGCCGGAGTCCACATGGGCCAGAATGCCCAGTACGATCTGTTTTTGCGTTGTTTCCATGCACTGCTCCTACAGGAAGCTGCTTTCGTAAGCAGCTTCTAAAAATAATATCTTATTTATTGTAACACGCTTTGGAGGGAAAAGAAAGTTTTCATGTGCAAATCCCGCCGGTAAAAAGCAGCACCGGACAGAAAACGGTCTGCCCGGTGCGATTTTCTTAAAAAAGATCCAGCATATTGTCCAGATAAATTGTCTCCCGCACCTGCAGCTGGTATTCCGGCTTTATCATGTAGTAGAGCAGAAATTCCAGCACCAGTGCGCTGCCAAGTCCCCTGCCCTCTATTTTAAAGTGGGAAAAACCTGCGGGCAGATACCGCTGCCGGATATCCTCCACCCCGATAAATCCGGGGCTGCGCATCGCCTTGGAAAAGCGGTAGCCCTCGGCGGCATCCGGGGCGGTGCAGCGGTGGTCCGGGCAGTCCTCGCCCAGATTCTGACGGCTGACCGTCTCGTAGCAGCGCTTGCGCTCGGTGCAGCCGAACCAGCAGCACTCGTTGCACAAAAACTCTACCTTGGCTTTTTGCTCCGGCGGCAGGGTGCGCAGCTGTTCCAGTGCCGGGTTTAACCGGAAATCCGGCACCACATACCGGAACTGCGGCTTTTCCAGTTCCTGCCGCAGCTGCGCAAAATCGGTGAGCACCTTGGTGGTGGAGGAAACCAGATACAGCTCCGGCCAGCACTGCCGCAGATAGTCCGCCAGCAAATCGGAATGGACGATCACGCCGTTTGGCACACTGCCGCCTTTTGCAAACTGCTCGCACAAGGCGTTGCACTGCGGGTCGGCAAGGTGCTGACCCCGCAGCAGGGAGTTGCTGAAGGTCAGCCGCCCGGAGATGCCGTATTCCCGCAGCAGCGCCAGCACCTCGCGCGCAGCCGCCCCGCCGCAGGAGATGCGTCCCCCGCCCCAGATGCAGCCCGCCGGTGCGCCGTAGATAGAGCCGATGGCGCACCAGTCGTAAAAATATTCCCGGTGTTCCCGGTACAGCGGCAAAAAACGGCGGTACAACTCGTAAAACTCGAACAGGCCGGGCAGATGATAACAGGCAGCTGCGGGCTTTTCCATGGCGGTTCCTTTCCTGCAAAAAGGGAGCTGCTGCGTAAAAATGCCGTGCAGCGGCTCCCCCTGTTTTTATCGTATTTGCTTTTGTTACACGGTAGCGCCGACCTGAGGAGCGCCGCCGGCAAGCTGCTCTGCCGTAAGCGGCTGAGCTTTCACAGGGGCGTTCAGCCGCTCCTTTGCCACAGCCAGCATCAGCTTGATGCGGTTTTCCTGATTGACCCGGGTGGCGCTGGGGTCGTAGTCGATGGGAGTGATGTTGGCGCTGGGGTACAGCGCACGGATCTTGTTCACCATGCCCTTGCCCACGATATGGTTGGGCAGGCAGCCAAAGGGCTGCGCACACACAATGTTGCCGTAGCCGCCCTGCACCAGCTCGATCATCTCGGCAGTCAGCAGCCAGCCCTCGCCCATTTTTGCGCCCAGCGAGATGACCCCCTTGGGCTTTTCCACCAGCTCCTTGAAGGGGCCCGGCGCGTAGAACCCGGCGTCCGTCTCGGCCTTGAGCATGACGCGCTCCACGCTGTCCAGCCAGTTGAGGAACTGGTCGGTGCCTACCTTTACAGCCAGCTTGCCGCCGTACAGCACATGATCCTCGCCCATGTTGAAGGCGCAGTACTGCACAAAGCCCATCAGGCCGGGGAAGTTCACCTCGCAGTCCTGACTTTCAAGGAATTTTTGCAGGTCGTTGTTGCCCAGCGGGCTGTACTTGACGTAGATCTCGCCCACAACGCCCACCTTGACCTTGGGCACCCGGGTGACCGGGATGGCGGCAAAGTCCTTGGCAATGAGCGGGAAGGTGTGCTTCATTTCCCGGGAAGTAAAGCCTTTTCCGGCCAGCAGGGCACGGCCAAGACGGGCGATCCAGCGATCCACCATGCGGTCAGCAGCGCCCTTTTCGTTCTCGTAGGGGGCCACCTGATTGCGCAGCGCACACAGCATATCGCCGTAGAAGATGCAGGCGATGCACTTGCGTGCCAGCGGGAGGGTCATCTGGAAGCCGCTGTCCTTTTCCAGACCGGAAAAGTTCAGGCTTGCCACCGGGATCTGCGGGTAACCGGCCTTGACCAGCGCCTTGCGCAGCAGATGGATGTAGTTGGAGGCGCGGCAGCCGCCGCCGGTCTGGGTGATCAGCAGGGCGGTGTGCTCCAGATCATACTTGCCGCTGTTCAGCGCATCCAGAAACTGGCCGATGACCAGCAGCGCCGGGTAGCAGGTATCGTTATGCACATACTTCAGCCCCAGCTGTGCCACGGCACTGCCGCAGTTGCCCAGCAGTTCACACTTGTAGCCCTCGCAGCGCAGTGCGTACTCCATGAGCCGGAACTGGGTCACGGCCATGTTGGGGATCAGGATGGTGTGGGTCTTTTTCATCTCCGGGGTAAATTTGGGATAATTATATTCCATAGGTTCCTCCTATGTTGCTCTAAACAAGATAGTCCCCGCAAAGACTTCCCCCGCCGGGGGAAGCCTTTCAGCCTATCTCAAGGTTTCTTTTACTCTGCCTTTTCTGCGGCAGCTTCGTCCCGCTCGTCCAGTGCGGCAAACAGGCTGCGCAGACGGATGTTCACGGCACCGAGGTTCGTGATCTCGTCGATCTTCAGCTGGGTATACAGCTTGTTGCCCCGCTGCAGGATCTCGCGGGTCTCATCGGTGGTAATGGCATCCACACCGCAGCCGAAGGACACCAGCTGCACCAGATCCATATCCTTCTGGGTGGTGCAGTACTTGGCGGCGGCATACAGGCGGCTGTGGTAGGTCCACTGGTTCAGTACGCTGGTGGGGAACTTCTGCACTCGGTTGGAGATGCTGTCCTCGGTGACCACCGCAGCCCCGTGGCGGGTGATCAGGTGGTCGATGCCGTGGTTGACCTCCGGGTCCACATGGTAGGGACGACCAGCCAGCACGATGATGCGCTTGCCCTGACGGCGCGCCTCGTCGATGATCTCGCTGCCCTTTACTCGGATCTTTGCCATGTGTGCTTCGTACTCCGCGTAGGCAGCATCGGCTGCGGCCTGCACTTCCCGCTCGGAAATGCCGCCAAAGTACTTGGGCAGCACCTCTTTTGCCATCTTGTGCACAAAGTCCTTGGGGCGATGGATGCCCACATAATCATAGATGAACTTTTTGCCCTCCAGCTCCGGGCAGTTGCCTGCCAGAACCTCCGGGTAATAGGCCACCACCGGGCAGTTATAGTGGTTATCGCCCAAGCCTTCGTCCACATTGTAGGTCAGGCAGGGGTAGAAGATGGCGTCCAGCTGCATCTGGCTCAGCGCCTTGATGTGGCCGTGGCTCAGCTTTGCCGGGAAGCAGGCGGTATCGCTGGGGATGGTAGCCTGTCCAGCCAGATACAGCCCGCGGGTGGACACCGGGCTGGTGTGCACCGCAAAGCCAAGGCTCGTCCAGAAGGCGTACCAGAAGGGCAGCAGTTCGTAGAAGCCCAGACACAGCGGGATGCCGATGGAGCCGCGCTTGCCGGGCACAGGCTTGTAGCTGGCCAGCAGCTGCTGCTTGTAGGCGTACAGATTCAGGCTGTTGTCCTCGCTTTTGCCGGTAACAGGCTTATCGCAGCGGTTGCCGGAGATGAACTTGCGGCCATCGGCAAAGGTGTTGACGGTCAGCTGGCAATGGTTGCCGCAGCCGCCGCACTTGACGCTGACCACCTGCTGTGCAAAGCTATCCAGCTCCTGCTCGTCCATCATGGCAGAGGTGGTCTGGTTATTTTTATGGCTCTGGCGCAGGCCGTACAAAGCAGCGCCGTAAGCACCCATCAAGCCGGCGATATCCGGCCGGATGACCTCCACGCCCATCTCCTTTTCAAAGGCGCGGAGCACGGCTTCATTATAGAAGGTACCGCCCTGCACCACGATCTTGCGGCCCAGCTCTTCCGGGCTGGAAGCGCGGATCACCTTGTACAGCGCGTTCTTGACCACGCTGATGGACAGGCCTGCGGAGATATTCTCGATGCTGGCACCGTCCTTCTGTGCCTGCTTGACCGAGCTGTTCATGAACACGGTGCAGCGGCTGCCCAAGTCCACCGGGCGGTCCGCGAACAGCCCCAGCGCAGCGAACTCCTTGACATCATAGCCCAGTGCCTGTGCAAAGGTCTGCAAAAAGCTGCCGCAGCCAGAGGAACAGGCTTCGTTCAGGAAGATGTTGCTGATGGCGCCATCCTCGATCTTAAAGCACTTCATGTCCTGTCCGCCGATGTCGATGATGAAATCCACGTCCGGCATAAAGTACTTGGCAGCGGTAAAATGCGCCACCGTTTCCACCAGACCGTAATCACAGCGGAAGGCGTTTTTCACCAGTTCCTCGCCGTAGCCGGTGGTGGTGACGCTCGCCACCTGCAGCCCCGGGTGCTCCTTATAGATCTTGAGCAGCTGTTCCCGGATGAGGGGCAGCGGGTTGCCGAGGTTGGGCTGATAATTGGTGTACAGGATCTGGCTCTTTTCGTCCACCACCACCAGCTTGACGGTGGTAGAGCCGGAGTCGATGCCGATATGCACCGGCCCGCAGTGGGCACTAAAAGCCACGTGGGGCACACTGTGGGACATATGCCGTGCGTGGAAAGCCTCGTACTCCTCCTTGCTGGCGAACAGCGGCGGTTCGCTGGCATAGGTTGCAGTGGCGGCGTACTTGTCCAGCGCAGCGGCTACCTCAGTGAGCACAAATTCCTTATCGGCATATAGGGCAGCGCCCAGCGCCACATACAGCAGGCTGTTTTCCGGGCAGGTGCCGGTCACGTTCAGCGCTTCGTCAAAGCTCTTGCGCAGCACGGTGCTGAAGGTGAGCGGGCCGCCCAGATAAAGGATGTTGCCCTTGATGGGGCGTCCCTGCGCCAGACCGGCGATGGTCTGGTTGACCACCGCCTTATAGATGCTGGCGGCGATATCCTCGGTGCGGGCGCCCTGATTGATCAGGGGCTGCACATCACTTTTAGCAAACACGCCGCAGCGGGAGGCGATGGTATAGGTGCGCTGCGCCTGCTCTGCAGCCTTGTTCATTTCATCGGCGCTCATCTTCAGCAGGGTGGCCATCTGGTCGATGAAGGCACCGGTGCCGCCGGCACAGCTGCCGTTCATGCGCACCTCGGTGCCGTTGGTCAGAAACAGGATCTTGGCATCCTCACCGCCCAGCTCGATCACGCAGTCGGTGGCAGGCATAAAGCGCTTGACCGCCACGCGGGTGGAGAACACCTCCTGCACAAAGGGCACGCCGCAGCTGTCTGCCAAGCCCATACCGGCAGAACCGGAGATGCTGAGCAGCGCCTTGCAGCCATGCAGCTGCTCGGCATCAATGCGCCGCAGCAGCTCCTGCGCCTTTTCCAGAATATGACTATAATGTCGTTCGTATGTAGAATACAGCAGTTCATCATGCTCGCCCAGCACCACACACTTGATGGTGGTGCTGCCGATGTCAAGACCTACTCTCACCTTGTTTTCCCTCCTAAGGACAAATAACCGGAGCGTAACGCCCCGGCTGCCATGGCAAACAGCCGTTTGCAGCAAAGGTGTGCAACGGCAGCTTTCTCTTTTCAGCAGCCCGCATCGCGCAGCTACGCTATTTTTAAGCAGCATTCGCTATAAAAAATGCAGTAAATACGTTTTTGCATACACTATTATTATAATCCAATCGCGGGCAGCATTCAATCCATGTTGTCTATTTTACACGAAAAAAATAGTATTTTTTGCTCAAAAGGCTGAACTTTTTGTGAACAAGTGTCGTTTTTTCCCTCAAAAAAAGCTGCCGCACAAAACGCTGTGCAGCAGCCCCTCTACATTATTAAAGCTCCTTCTCCGGGTCTCCGCGCTCCGGCATGGTGCGCATCTCCCGCACCAGCATAGCGCGCAGATGATACCGGCGCTGCTCCTGCTCGGTCTCCGTGTCGGTGCGCAGCTCCACTGTGCCGTCGGGACGGCTTTCGCCCGCATACAGCGGAATGCTTACCACCGCTCTGGTGCCCTTTTCAGGCGCAGGCTCCAGCTGCAGGCTCCAGCCCATCCTGCGGCAGCACTCCTGACAGAGCAGCAGCCCCAACTGTGCCCCGCCCAGAAAGCTGCGGCGGTTTTCCAGCGCCGCCTGCGCATCTTCGCCGGGCAGGCCGCAGCCATCATCGGTAAAGGTCAGCAGCCATGCCGTCTGGGTGCGGCGCAGCGCAATATTGACACTGCCGCCCTCCCGGCTGGCACGCAGTGCATTGGAGAGCAGATGCAGACACAGCAGCTCTGCATCGCTGCGGTCTGCCAGCGCACAGCAGGAGGTCCACCCGCCGTAATCCAGATGGATCTCCACCCCAAGCTGCGCCCGGATCATATCAGCCTGCGCCGCCACCTGCCGCAGCAGATCACACAGATCGACCGGATACAGCTGCGGCTTTTCGTCCCCGCGCAGAAACTCCAGCAAAGTCATAGCTTCGCTGAGGGTGCGGTCCAGCTTCACAGCAGCGGCGTTGATATCCGCCACTGCCTGCCGGGTAGACTCATCTGCACCGGTGCGGTCAAAATGCTGTTCCAGATATTCACAGTTGTGCCCGATCAGCGCCAGCGAGCGAAAGCAGACCTCCTCGATCCGCTTTTGCTGATCCGCCGTAAGTGACCGCGCGTCTGTCCTTTGCTGCTTCATTGCTCTGCCTCCCGGGACACCACTTATTTATCTGTTTTCTGCCGGAGCACAGCACTTCTGACCGCATAGATCAGCTTGCCGGTGGTGGGCTTGCCGCTGCCCAGCCCCGTATCGGCTTTAAACGCCAGCCATGCAGGCCCCGGCCTTGCTTCCAGCTGATCCACCATGCGGCGGATGCCGCTGTCCACCGCAGTGACCGATGCTTCAAACTGCTCGCTCACCGCCTGCAGGATCTCCTTGCGGATCGCCAGCTTCTGGCTGGTGCTGCACACAATGCTGACCGCACAGGTGAGGTATCTGGCATTGATGTCTGCACGTGAGATGCCCCATGTCTCGTACAGCTGGCCGCACTGCTGCTCCAATTGCTGGTTTTGCTGGCCCGGCATACGGTAAAGCTGCCACAGCAGCCTTTTCAGCTCAGTGCCTTCTACGCAGTAACAGCGGTCGCAGCCTTCCGGCAGCACCGCAGCTCTGCGTCGGCCTGCACACTGCACCAGCAGCACCGGCCTTTCCTTCAGCTGATACAGCTGCCGGACAAACTGCTCCATAGACATATCCGCCAGCTCACTGCACAGCACCACGGCATCGCAGCGGGCACCCTGCTGCAGCAGCTGCAGCAGCTTTTCCCCGCTGCAAAAGCAGGTACATTCAATGGCGCTTCCCTGTTCCTGCAGATAGCGCTTTTGAACACGGAGTTCCTTCAGATCATAGCTTGCAAGGGCAACCCGCAGCTGGGCTGTTCGCTCACTGTTCACACCAAGCGCCGCCTTTCCCTCCTGCCGGGTCGACAGCCGTCAGCTCTGTGACAACATCCTGCCAGATCTCCGGCTGAACTCCATTCTCGCACAGATAGCGCAGGATCCGATAGCAGAATTCCGGCGCAGCCGCAACATACTGACTGTCCACCCGCTGTCGGCTGCCCAGCCTGCATAAGGTCAGTCGGCAGCCTTGTGCGCCCTCCACCTCCATGGCATACACCAGCGTATACGCCTTCTGCAAGCCATCAATGGCAGAATACTGCCGGATCATGGGTGAAAATGTACGTTCCATTTCAGTTCCTCCTTACCGCAAGGGCATTGCTTTTTTTGCCTTGAATGTCCTTTTTTATTGTATGGAGCAGGAGAAGCTGTTACAATCCTAAAGAAATGTTTGCTCATGCCGAATTTATGCGGCTTTTCGGAAATGTGTCGTTAATTTTTAAATTCCGACACATTTTTCATGCGGCGCAATGGGTGTCCGTGTTTTGTTCCGTGCGCCGCTGACAATTTTAGAATAGCACGTTCGCCCCGTAAATTCAACCGGTATCTTTTTCCGTTTTCTCTTTTTTGTCCTATACACGCAGATAAACGCCGGCTTTGTCCTTCCTGCTTTATCTTGTCATGGTTTATTCACAAGATTTTGCTATAATAAATTATATATTGTCTGTAACTCTCACCTACTTTGATCCATAGGCTCAGCGCCCGGCGGCGCGGTACCGGAAAGGCACATCTATGCTCAAGCTCAAACAGATCAACAAGGAATACAAGACCGGCGAGCTGGTGCAGCACGCACTGAACAACGTCAGTCTGAACCTGCGGGATAACGAATTTGTGGCCATTCTGGGTCCCAGCGGCTCCGGCAAGACCACGCTGCTGAACATCATCGGCGGTCTGGACCGCTACGATAGCGGCGACCTTATCATCAACGGCATCTCCACCAAAAAGTATACTGACCGCGACTGGGACTCCTACCGGAACCACACCATCGGCTTTGTGTTCCAGAGCTATAACCTGATCCCCCACCAGACCGTGCTGGGCAACGTGGAGCTGGCACTGACTATCTCGGGCGTTTCCAAGGCCGAGCGCCGCCGCCGTGCCGCCAAGGCTTTGGAGCAGGTGGGACTGGGCAACCAGCTGCACAAGCGCCCCAGCGAGATGTCCGGCGGGCAGATGCAGCGGGTAGCCATTGCCCGTGCGCTGGTGAACAACCCCGATATCCTGCTGGCAGACGAGCCCACCGGCGCACTGGACAGTGAGACCAGCCTTCAGGTGATGGAGCTGCTCAAGGAGGTGGCCCGTGACCGGCTGGTGGTCATGGTCACCCACAACCCGGAGCTGGCCGAGCGCTACGCCACCCGCATCGTAACGCTGAAGGACGGCGTCATCTGCTCCGACTCCATGCCCTACGAGCCCGAGGACGATGCTGTTTGCGCAGCCCCCGTGCACCGGAACATGGGGCACTCTTCCATGTCCCTGCTCACCTCCCTTTCCCTCAGCTTCAACAACCTGCTCACCAAAAAGGCGCGCACCCTGCTCACCGCCTTCGCCGGTTCCATTGGCATCATCGGTATTGCGCTGATCCTTTCGCTTTCCAACGGTGTAAACCGCTATATCAGCGAAACGGAGCGTTCCACGCTGGCCTCTTATCCGCTGCAGATCAGCAGCTCCGGCATGGATCTGACCAGCCTGCTGGACCCCAGCACCCATGCCGACGCGCTTGGCTCTGCCCCCGCCCCGGAGGGCATGGTGACGGTCCGGCAGATGCTGGCACAGCTGAATATCGGCGCTGCCACCAATGACCTGCGCTCTTTGAAGGCTTATCTGGACAGCAACGCCTGTTCCATCCGGGATAATGCCACGGTGGAATACACCTACAACGCTTCCCCGCTGATCTACCGGCAGGACGCAGACGGCACGGTGCATAAGCTGAACCCGGACACCACCTTTACTGACCTTGCCGGTCAGAACACCTCGGTATCCAGTCTGCTCACCTCGGTATCCAGTCCCCATGTGTTCGGCGAAATGGCCGAGACCCCTGCCCTATATGAGGATCAGTACGACGTAAAAGCCGGCCGCTGGCCGGAAAAGTACAACGAGCTGGTGCTGGTGCTGAGCGCCAACGGCAGCATTTCGGACTATGCCTTATACGCCATGGGAATGCGGGATCAGGCAGAGCTGGATAAGATCCTGCAGCAGTACGCCAGCAACCAGCTGATCGATCTGCCCGATGATTACGGCACCTACACCTACGAAGAGTTTCTCGGCAAGACCTTCCGGCTGGTCAACAAAGCCGACTGCTACACCTATGATGCCGAACACAAGCTCTGGCTGAACAAGCAGGCCGATGCCGATTATATGCAGCAGGTCGTGGCCGACAGCGAGGAGCTGACTGTTGTGGGCGTTGTGCAGCCCAAGGCCGATGCCACCTCTGCCATCCTGTACACCGGGCTGGACTATCTGCATGAGCTGACCTATCACGTGATCGATCAGGCTGCCGACAGCACCATCGTGCGCCAGCAGCTGGCCGACCCGGACACGAACGTGCTGACCGGCGAGCCCTTTGGCGCTGCCGGCGGCACTGTGCTGGACATCGCCTCCCTGTTCTCGGTGGACACGGATGCCCTCAAGGATGCTTTTCAGTTCGATACCAGTGCCCTGCATTTTGACCTGAGCGGCGCCTTTGACCTGACAGATGGCTCCTTTGACCTTTCCACCCTCATCGACCCCTCCAGCTTCCAGCTGGATCTGAGCGAACTGCCCCTGCCGGACATGGATATGCGGGAGCTGTTCGATGGTGTGGAGCTGCACCTTTCGCAGGATGCGCTGCAGGAGCTGATGAAAAAGATCATGAACGGCTACAAGCGCTATCTCATCAGCAATGGCCTGCTGAATCTGGACAAGCTGGGCTTTTCCTCCTATATGAAAACCGAAGCCTTCCAGAAGCTGCTGTCGGAATCCATCGGGGACCTGCTGGAGGATTCCGGGCTGGAGGAGCAGTTTGCCGATGTGCTGCAGCAGAATATGCAGGCTGTCATGGAGACCTACTCCACCCAGCTGGGCGAGGCATTGCAGACCCAGCTTACTGCTGCCGTACAAAGCCAGATCGGCCCCGCCATCCAGCAGCTGGCAGGGCAGCTGGAGCAGAAGATCGCACAGGCGATCCAAAGCAACATTGCGCAGCTGAGCGGGCAGGTGGAAAGCGCCCTCAAGGTCGACCCTGCTGCCTTCCAGAACGCGATCCAGCTCAACATGACCGGCTCCGACCTTACCGATCTGATCAGGAGCACCCTGCTCTCCTCCGCTTCCAGCTACGACAGTGTTCTGAGCAGCATCGGCTATATAGACTACGCCAAGCCCGACTGCATTTATATCTACCCCAACAGCTTTGATACCAAAGCGCTGATCGTGGACGAGCTGGACGCCTACAACGCCGCCATGCGGCAGCAGGGCGAAGAGGACAAGGTGATCCTTTACACCGACATGGTAGGCACCCTGATGACCTCGGTCACCGAGATCATCAGCATGGTCAGCCACCTGCTCATTGCCTTTGTGGGCATCTCGCTGGTGGTGTCCTCCATCATGATCGGCATTATCACCTATATCAGCGTGCTGGAACGCCGCAAGGAGATCGGCATCCTGCGTGCCATCGGTGCTTCCAAACACAATGTCTCGCAGGTGTTCAACGCCGAGACCTTTATCATCGGCCTGTGCTCCGGCGTAATGGGCGTGGTGCTCTGCCTTGTGCTGCTGATCCCCGGCAATATGCTGATCCACCACCTTGCCGGGAACGCCAATGTGGTGGCCGCTCTGCCGCCGCTGGGTGCGCTGATTCTGATCGTTCTGGCCACTCTGCTTACCATGCTGGGCGGCCTGATCCCCGCCCGCAGCGCCGCAAAGAGCAACCCCGTCAAGGCGCTGCGCTCTGAGTAAGCGGCTGCTTTTCCTTCTGCATTCAAATCCCTGCTGTGCTCTGTGTGCAGCAGGGATTTTGCATTCTGCCCCGGCTTGTGCTACAATAAGGAAAAATCTGTTTTGAAGGAGCGTTTCCATGCCTGTCATTCACGAGATCACCGACCTTACCGCCCCGGAACTGGACATCTACGCCCGGCTCACGCAGGCGCAGCTGCGCAACCGGCTGGAGCCGGAAAAGGGCATTTTTATCGCCGAAAGCCCCAAGGTGATCGCCCGGGCGCTGGACACCGGATATCAGCCCCTTTCCCTGCTGATGGAGCGCAGGCAGATCACCGGCCCGGCACAGGAGATCCTGACCCGCTGCGGCGATGTGCCGGTGTACACCGCCGACCGGGAACTGCTGGCACAGCTCACCGGCTTTGCGCTGACCCGGGGCGTGCTGTGCGCCTTCCACCGCCCTGCGCCCCGCACGGTGGAGCAGGTTTGTGCTCACGCCCGCCGGGTGGCTGTGCTGGAAGGCATCGTGGATTCCACCAACGTGGGCGCTATCTTCCGCAGCGCTGCCGCGCTGAACATGGATGCCGTGCTCATCACCCCCTCCTGCTGCGACCCGCTGTGCCGCCGCGCGGTGCGGGTGAGCATGGGCACCGTGTTTCAGGTGCCGTGGGCGCAGATCGGCACCTGCCCTGCCGACTGGCCGGAAAACGGCAGCGCCCAGCTCCACGCGCTGGGCTTCAAGACCGCTGCCATGGCGCTGAGCGACCGCTCGGTCAGCATTGACAACCCCGCTCTTGCCGCCGAGCCAAAGCTTGCCATCGTGCTGGGCACCGAGGGCGATGGGCTGGCAGGCAGCACCATCGCCGCCTGCGATTACACCGTAAAGATCCCCATGTCCCATGGGGTGGATTCCCTCAACGTAGCCGCCGCCAGCGCTGTAGCCTTCTGGCAGCTTGGCCGGTTGTAAGTCTCCGCTCATGCTCTCCGAAACTGCTTGACAAACGCCCTAAAACGCGGTACACTATCAGCGTCATCATCATGGGCCTATAGCTCAGCTGGGAGAGCGTTCGGTTCGCATCCGAGAGGTCAAGGGTTCGAATCCCTCTAGGTCCATAAAAACAAAACGTCCTGCCGTATCCCGGCAGGGCGTTTTGCTTTTTATGCTGACCTAGAGAGGATTCGAAAAGGGCGGCCAGCCGCAGCTGGCAGCCAAAGCCCCAGTGGGGCTTTGGCTAGCCCGTGGGTTCCAACCAGTAGGAATGTCTACCGGGGATGCTGTCGCTCCTGCCGTATCCCGGCAGGGCGTTTTTTGCTAGTTCTTCGTTTCAACACACTGCATTAAAACATCACAGAATGCCATATCATCGTCTACGGCAGCAATTGCAGCGTTAATCAAGGTTTCCCGGTCGGTGTTGCCCCAGTTGATATGCAGTCCATATTCCAACGCCATGCAGCGAATCAATTCACGGGTGCTGCGGCCATTTCCCTCACGGAATGGATGGATGATGTTCAGTTCGGCCATCGTCTGCGACAAATTCTGAATCTGCTTTTCTTTATCCTGTTCGGCAAGCAACTTCTTGGAGTGAATGTTTTTGAACACACGCTCCAATTCTCGGTCAATCAGGTCTGGCGGGTAAAACATCGTGTCACCCTTGCTGATTTGTTCCTTGCGGATATGTCCTGCAAAGGGGTACACATCTTCAAAAAGGAAACAGTGAATCCGAAACAGGTGCGTTTTGGTAAAACGTCCCTTGATTGGCTCCTGCAGCAGAGCCATCTGTTTTACCGCCGTAAATTCCTCTTCGGCCTGTTTAAGTTCTGCTTTGTCACGGATGTCCAGCTTGTTGATCAGAACATCCGTATCAGGATAGCAGTACATAGACTGCACCGTGGTGTAGACATCATACTTTGAGAACATAATCAGCCCTTCTTCGCGTACTTTGCGCGCAGTTCATTCACGACCTGCTGATAGCTGGCTTGACCGCTGCCAATGCGGTCAAGGTTGCTGCGCGTGTCCTTGCTGATGGTCATTCCCTCAATGGCAAAGGTGCCGTACACATTGCGGAGATTGCTCTTGTGCTGGGCCGGGGTAGTGTACTTGACGCTCATGGTTTGGCCTCCTTCTGATCTACATAATACTATATAAAGTTTATCGTGTATGAGTCCTATTGTCAATCTACAACTTGTTGTCAAATGTAAAAAGCGCAGCTTCCATTCATTCAAAGTTGAAGTTGCGCTTTTACGGTATATCGTATTTTATTGTGAATTGGGATGCGATACATCTGAACTCCATGTGAGTTACATCTCAAGGGCCTGTAGCTCACTTGTCCGCCAACCATATTACGCCCCAAACAGCTTCCTTTTGAAAATCAGCGGATTGGAAACCATACTTGCGACCAAGAAAGGCCGTTGGGATGGCCGGTCGTTTTATATGGACGAATATACGTTGATTTTTCTTTTCTCACGGTACATAAGGTGTGCACAAAAGCGAGACTGTTGGGAGAGCGTTCGGTTCGCATCCGAGAGGTCAAGGGTTCGAATCCCTCTAGGTCCATAAAAACAAAACGTCCTGCCGTATCCCGGCAGGGCGTTTTGCTTTTTATGCTGACCTAGAGGGGATTTGAAGAAAGGCGGCTAGCCGCAACTGGCAAGGGTTCCTGCCAGCAGGAATGTCTACCGGGGATGCCGTGTGCTTTAGCCGCCATCGTTTTTGAAATTCCGAAAGTTCAAAGCTGCCATCAGGCATCCAAACGTACCCGCCCAGAGAAGGCCAGTATAGAGCCATACTTGGAGAATGGCAAAAATCACCCCTGCGATCAGCAGCAGGATGCCAGCCGTTAACAGCAGACGTACCGATAACTGCTCCATCTTAGATATCCCTTTCTGTGCGAAGATAGTGCTGCACCCGGTGGACATCCCCGGAACGAACTGCAACGTACCACAAGGACTGAGCCATTGCTCCGGTAGGCATCGGCGTATTCAGCGACACCGGAAGCAGTGCCGCCCGCACCTTGTAGGGAATCTTGTTTTCCGCCATAAAGATCCGCAAACGCTCCAGCTGCGGGGTGGAGTACAGAGTTTCAAATTCGATCCATTGCTCTTTTCCTCCAAAAATCAATCTCAAAAAATTCACAGAAAGTCCTTTCCGGTGTCAAAAAGACGCAGGGCAGCTTGTTTTCACAAGTTCTGCACTGCGTCTGAGCGTCTGGCGTCTTGATCGATGATAAAATTTATAATTCCAGCCGCATGGAGATCAGTTCCTGATACCCGGCGTTCCGGGAGCGAAAACCTTTTGGGTTTCTGCCATATTCCACAAATCCTGCCGTCTGGTACATGGAGATTGCTCTTGCGTTCTCCGCCACTACCTCCAGCTCCAACTGAGCGTATCCGGCGGTTTTAGCGCAATGGATACAGGCTTCCATCAAGGCTCGCCCGATTCCCAGACCCCAATACTCTTTCAGGATACTGATGCCAAATTCAGCACGATGCGCCACCTTATACTGCGGTCCAATTGCATCAATTCCGGCAGTTCCTGCCACTTTACCGTCTACAAAGGCAATCAGCTCAATTTCATTCGGGCTGGTTGACTTTTTCTCCAAGTATTGGCTTTCCTGTTCCGTATCAAAGTGATTTTCATCGGGATAACTCAGCAGATAATCGGTTTCCGCGTGTGTCAAATTAAAGTTTTCAAGCACGGTGCTTCCATCGGATGCCGCACCGTTTCGGATGTGGACTGCCAGTCCTTTTGGAGTGATAATCTTTTGATCGTATTGCATTTTTCCTCCTGAATCTCTCAATCCGCTGCGTTTGCCAATTTCAAAAATTTCTTGTCCGACTGGATGCTCTGGGTCACAAACTTCCCATCCCGGAACAATGCGTATGTTGTGACCGGTGCAGACACATTCTGTGCCGTCTCTTTCTCGGTGATGTGGATGGCTTTGAACGGGATTCCATGTTCCTTTGCAATCTCCTGCACCTTTGGCACCCAATAATAGGTGTAGGGACACTGGTCGGTGTAGTAGAGTACAAAGCCATTTTCCTCCACCTTGGGGTGCTTGGCACAGTCTTTAAATTCTGGCGGCGGGGCATTCTCTGCAAGGGGCAGATACATGAGGTTGATGCCGCAATCGGAGATGTCTGAGACCTTGAAGCCCTTATGGGTCAAAAACTTGGGGTCAGCGAGAAATTCTCGTTTGCGTCCCTCTGCACACAGAATGCAAACGCCGTTTTTGCCCTGCGCCTTGGCATCCCGAAGGCATTCTTCCAGCAGTTCGCTGGAATAGCCGTGCCCCTTCAGGGAGCCGGAGACCCACAGGCAGTTGATATAAAGCCAGCCATCGGCCTCAATGGGCACCCATGCGTTTTCTGCCGGGATGTACTCGATAAAGCACTTGCCGCGCTCTGCACTGCGGTAAAAAACCAGTCCATCCTCAAAGCGCTGCTTGAGCCATTCCTTCTTGGCAAGGCTCTGTTGGCCGGACATGGCACAACAGATGTGTTCCTTGTCGATGTTTTCCTTGGTAACTCTGATATAGTCCATCTTGTAGTTTCTCCTACGGCTTATCGCATCCGTCCATCGCCGCCCATCAGAGCGGTCATTTCTTCAAGATAGTCCAGCGGGAACGGCGGAGAGCACAGCGGCTTCATGGCAATGCTCATGAGCTTCATGGGGTTGTCGTCTGCCGCCACCCGGTTGGAGCTGAGTTTTCCGCAGCGTTTACAGCGGTGGATGATGGCCCACTCGCCGCCCTTGCGTACCCAGACGGCCACCGGCTCCATGATGCCGCCGCAGTCGGAGGCACGATCGCCGGGTTCTTCGTCCACATGAAGGCTGGACAGGCAGTTGGGGCAATGGTTGCGGTGGTCGCTCCCGGCATTTTGCGGGGTACAGACCCGTCCGCAGACTTTGCAGGTAAAGGTATCGTTGCAGGCGTGGGTCTTATAGTAACCTTTTTCAAAGGTTTTGCGTTTGTTTTCACGATTCATGGTAATGTCCTCCTGAAGAATTGTGTCTGTTCGTCTTCGGGAGGAGTGGCTTGTGGTATTTGCCAGACCTCCCGGTCAGCCCACAAGTCCCAGTGCAAATGTTGTATGTTTCAAAAAGCTCTCCTTTGATTTTAGCATTTATGGCATTTTTCTACTTCAATAAAAATTTTAAAAATTCCTTTATTTTTCACCTCCCTCAATGTTAAAGGTACGGAAGAACAGCTTTACATGGGCATCCAGCTTTGCAAGGCTTTCGGCTTCCCGTTCCGGCTGGCGGTCGCAGACACTGAGCAGGGTGATGACCGGGGAAACGTACATCCATGCCAATGTATCCGGGTCCTCATTCCGAATTTCGCCACCTGCGATCAGGGAGCGGAAGATTCCTGCATGGTAAGCGATCATACGGTCCACATAGCGTTCCGAGAACAGTGCTGCAAGCTCCGGGGAGCGGAACTGCTCCAGCGTCATCATCCGGCGGAACTGACTGACCTGCTTATCGTGCAAAGAATACAAAAAGATCTGCCGTACTTTGTCCGCAAGAGCCTGCTCCGGGATATGAGAAAACGTAGGGCAGTCCTGCTTTACATTCTGCACATGAATGTCGATCCTGCCCGTATCTTTTTCGTAGTGGGCAGCCGTTGATTCCACGATGGCATCAAAAATCGCCTGCTTGCTGGGGAAGTGGTTGTAAAGCGAGGGTGCCTTGATACCGACCGCCTTTGCAATTTCGCCAACACTGACGGAATCATACCCTTTGGTCGAAAACAGTTCCAGAGATTTTTCCAGAATGCGCTGTTTGGTGTCTTCCATTTTTCTCCGCCCTTCGCTAACTAATGTTTGTTAGTTCTACTATAATCAAAAAAGTTCCCGTTGTCAAGAGCTTTTCAGCAGAAACATAATCGTTGCTGCTTAGCGGCGATCATCAGCGCTTTTTTGAAATGCCAACGGGTTTCAATGGGTACGCCGCAGTTCGCACTACATCTGTTTTTTACAGCCGCAGCGTATAACAAAAACGCAGCCGCCCTGCAAAAACAGGACAGCTGCGCTTTTGTTATTTATCCGGCAGTGCTTGTCAGGAGGTTATGCTTTCTCCTGTGCAGTAGCAGCTGCTTTCTTGTTGATCTTGCTCTGATTATACATCGAGAACACGATGACCAGAATGGCCACAGCGGCAAAGACCATGGCGATGGGAGAGGTGGTGATGGCAAAGAAGTTGCCGCGCTGGATGTTCATGTAGCGGACGAAGTTCTTTTCGCACATGGGTCCCAGAATGAGAGCCAGCAGAATGGGCGAAAGCGGGAACTCGTACTTATTCATCAGCCAGCCAATGATGCCGAAGGCTACGCAAACGCCCACATCAAAGGCATTTTTGTTGATGGAGAAGGCACCCAGCAGAGAGATGACCAGAATGATGGGGTACAGCATCTTTTTCTCCACCGAAACGATCTTGGCAAAGAAGCGGACGCCCAGACAGCCTACAGCCAGCATACAAAGGTTTGCCAGCATCAGAGCCGCAAACACGCGGTAAACGGTGGGCAGCTCAGTGACATACATCATGGGGCCCGGGGTGATGCCCTTCATGATAAAGGCACCCAGCAGGATCGCGGTGACGGAGTCGCCGGGAACACCCAGAGACAGCAGCGGGATCATAGCACCGCCGGAGCAGCCGTTGTTGGCAGACTCGGTAGCAGCAACGCCGTTGGGGATACCGGTGCCGTACAGCTCCGGGTGCTTGCTGGCAGACTTGCTGGCACCGTAGGAGACGAACACCGCAATATCACCGCCTGCACCGGGGATAGCACCGATGAAGGTGCCGATAAGGCCGCCGGAAAGGATGTTGGGCCAGATCTGACGGATGGTTTTGAGATCCGGCAGCACATTGGTGATCTTTTCCTTCGACTTCTGCTCCTGCTCCTCGCCGCGGATGATGCGCTCCACGCCGGCGATGACCTCGGAGACGGCGAACAGACCGATCAGTGTGGGGATGAACTGGAAGCCGTCCAGCAGGCCGATGGACGGAATCAGATCCATACCAAAAGAGAACGGAATGAGCAGCGCCACACCCATGGTGGCGGTCATGCCCGGGATCGCGCCCAGCAGAACGCCGCCGTTCAGGCTGTTCCCCTGCCGAAAAAAGCCGATTTTTATGCATCTGCAGCACAGGCACAGCAGTCCCCGTACCTTTCCGCAGCCTGCTTTTCAGTCCTTTTATTTCCCCTCTTTACGCTACCGCGGCTTTTTGCAGCAGTTTGCATTTTTTCACGCAAACGCCCCAAAGCTGCATATCCAAAATACGCAGTTTTGGAGGCGGAGCTTTAAAAAATTCGCGCTGCTCCGGCAGCAATATCGTCAGAAACAGTACCGCAGCTATATTTTCCTCCCAAGAGAGCGGAATGGTACTGTCATAAAGCTGCGCAGCCATTTTGCATCGTCTTGACAAGCCTGTTTCTTCTGATTACAATACTATAAATACACAAGCAGCATCCGCAAACTGCATCTCACAAGTATGCCGTTCTGACAGGCACTATTTTTAAAAAATACGATAAAAAGTCCGCAGACGGTCTTTTTGCAGCCTGCTGCCACAAACCTCCGGGAAAGGATCTTTGCATGGAACCAAAAACAAAACAGTATCTGCTTGTTACCGTTGTAGGGGTAACGCTTTTTGTAGCGCTGCTGCGGCTCTCTGCCGTTCTGGCCTTTGCCGCAAAGCTCATAGATCTGGTGCTGCCCATTCTGGCGGGCGGTATTCTGGCGCTTTTCATCAATGTGCCCATGACCGGGCTGGAAAAGCGGCTGAAAAGCCTGTTCCGCAAGGCGAAAAAGCAGCCCTCGGCTAAAGCCATCCATCTTCTCAGCTTTTTCATCACCCTGCTGGGTGTTGCTCTGGTGCTGGTGCTGGCTTTGACCCTGCTGATCCCGGAGCTGGTACAGTCCTTCCACAGCCTTTATGTGCAGATTGAAGCCAACATCCCCCGCTGGACCGCCTATCTCAGCGCACAGAATACCGACATGGGCTGGCTGATGAGCTGGCTGGAAGGCATCAACTGGGAACAGCTGCTGCACAAGATCACCGCAGGCATCGACACTGTGCTGGTCAATGCAGTAGGGGCAGTATCCGCCACGGTGAATATCGTGGTGACTGCCTCGTTTGCGCTGATCATCTCCATCTATATGTCCCTTGGGACGGAGAGCCTTGGCCATCACGCCCGCACACTGGTGTGTGCCTACCTGAAGCCCGACCACGCCGCCGGAGTCCTGAAATTCTGCCGGCTGTTCCGTCAATCCTTCGCAAGCTTTCTGACAGGACAATGCAGCGAAGCGGTGATCCTTGGCGTTCTGATGGCCCTTGCGTTTTCCATTTTCAGGATCCCCTACGGCAGTCTGGTGGGGGTGCTGACCGCCATCTGCGCCATCATCCCCTATGTGGGTGCGCTGATCTCCTGCGTAGTCAGCGTGTTCCTTGTGCTGCTGGTTGACCCTGTGCTGGCCGTGCGCTGCCTTATCGTGTATCTTGCCGTACAGTTTATTGAAAACCAGTTCATCTATCCCCGTGTGGTGGGAAAGTCCGTAGGGCTTTCCCCGCTTTACACCCTTGTTGCCGCCATGATCGGCGGAGAGCTCTTTGGCATCATCGGCATCATCTTCTTTATCCCCCTGACGGCGGTGGTCATCGAGCTTGTGAAAGAGGACGCCTGTCGGCGTCTGCGCACAAAAGAAACACCGCAATAAAACAGCGCCCCGGAGAGCGATAAAAAAACTCTCCGGGGCGCTGTTTTTTCTTTAAGGCGATTTTTCTGAAAGTGCTTTCTTTTATCGCAGCTCTTCCAGCAAGGCGGTGCAGCCTTCCAGCACATCCTGCCATGTGGCTTCAAAGTCTCCGGTGTACCACGGGTCTGCCACGTCGCCGGGGCGGCGGGTGTGGTCCATCAGCAATGACACCTTGTGCTCCGGGTCGCTGCCCACAAACCGCGCCATGTTCCGCAGGTTGTTGTGATCCATGGCAATGAGATAGTCGTAGGTCTCATAGTCCCGCCGGGTCATCTGCCGGGCGGTTTTACCCGCACAGGAGATGCCGTGCTCTGCCAGCTTGTGCCGGGCGGGTGGATAGACCGGGTTGCCGATCTCCTCGGTGCTTGTGGCAGCCGAAGCTATTTCAAACTGCGCGGAAAGCCCGGCCTTTTCCACTAAATCCTTCATCACAAATTCTGCCATAGGGCTGCGGCAGATATTGCCGTGGCAGACAAACAGCACCTTCTTCATTTTACTCTCCCAGCACCTCGCCCAGTGCCAGCACGGCGTTACGGACGCATTCCGGGCAGGGGCAGAGCGGTGCGCCGGTCTCCACACCCTTCAGATCTTTACAAATGGTAGCGCCGCACTTTTCCTGAAAGCTTTGCAGCAATTCCTTGGAGATACGGGGCGTGCCCTTGCCGTTGGTGACGACGCCTGCCACCATCACTGCGCCGATCAATGCGCCGCAGGTGCTTTCCATGCAGCCCATACCGGCGGCATAGCCTGCGCCCAGCTTCATCAGGGTGTCGGTGTCCACCGGCAGCTTGTCCTCGAATGCTTTCAGCACTGCCTGTGCGCAGTTGCATTGTCCGGCTGCTTTCCATGCGGCAGCCTGTGCCGCCCGTTCTTCGATGTTCATTTTACAGTCCTCGTCTTTCATTGATCCGTTCCGGTTCGCTGCCTTCAGTATACCATGCTTTTTCCCCGCAGAAAAGTCTCTGCACGCAAAACGGACTTCTGCAGGCGTCCAAACACGCGCAGAAGTCCGTTCGTTTGTTAAAGTATCGTCATCCGCCGACTGTTTTTCGTCAGGAGACTTTTTAGCTTATTTTTCCTTTTGCTCCTTGTCCACCACTTGGATCTTGCCCTTTTTCCACAGCACATAGGAGGTCAGGATGCCGATGGGCAGCATCACGATGATAAAGATGCCCACAAGCCCGCCCAGCACGGAGCCGTAGCCTGCAAGGCGTGCGGCGAGGGAGAGCACCGTCATGATGATCAGCACCGGCAGCACGCCCTTGATGCCGCCTTTGACCACCTTGCTGCCGCTGGACGAGCTGGCGAACAGACCCAGCGCCATGGAGCCGAACAAAGCCGGCAGCAGGTAGCCGGAAGCAGTTTTGACGGCGGGCAGCTCGAACACCGGGCTGATGAAGGAGACACACACCGCTGCCAGCGTCAGGATGGCAACGGTCATCAGGGAAGAGACCGCAACAGCCACCGAAGCAATGGCCTCACCCTCCGGGGTGTTGGGCTGCTTTTTGGTCAGGTTCATGGCGTTTGCCGCCACCGGAAGCTTCAGGTTCATGATGTTGCCGGTGATGAACGCCAGATACGCCGAGCAGCCCAGAATGGGGGTGTAGCTCAGTGCTTCTGAAAAGCCCACCGGGATGTAGATGAGCAGGATGGAGAAGGTGTTCACGTTGAACACCTCGCCCAGAGACGGGATGCTGTCATAGGCAGCCAGCACCACAAAGGGCAGCGCCACCATGTAAATAAGGACGATCAGGGTGCCCACGCGTCCCCAGCGGTGCGCCCAGCTCTGGAAGGAGTCCATTTTGGTCTCAGTCTTTGCTTTACTCATGTCCGTTTCCCTCCTTAACCGAAGATCCGTACCCATGCCAGCGACGAGACAAGGCCGCCCAGCATGGAGAATGCCATCACAAAGTTATTGAGCCATGCAAGACCCGGGCGCTTTGCCAGCACACCCACGCCAATGGCGATCACAAGACCGGTGATCATAACGGCAGCCTGCACATTATCGGTAAACAGCAGGATGGGGATGTACACCGAGAACATCACCAGCATGAACACACCGGACAGCACGTTTTTCCAAGTGCTGCCGCCGCTTTCGGCTGCGGAGCGATCCACGCTTTTGAACAGCTTTTTGCCCAAGGGCAGCAGGATCAGAAAACCGCTCAGCATACCCACGCTCATCAGGATCATCACCACGCCAAACTGCCGTCCGGTGGCGCTTTCCAGCATTTCTGCAGAGGATGCGTAGCCCAGCACCTGCGCAATGGAGCTGGAGATCATGGTTTCATACGAGAGCGAGCCGATGACCGACAGCCGCCACCAAGCCCACACGCTGCCCAGTACCGCAATGAGCACGAACAGGCCCACCACGATGGAAAGGCTGGGCACAACGGAAAAAATAAGACTGGATTTGATCACGTCGCTCAGCTCCTTGCGGGTGATGCCCAGCTCCAGACAGTGGTCGTAGGCCTTTTTGAGATAGACCAGCGAGAATGCGGAAATATACAAAAGACCGCCGATGACCAGCGCCAGCAGCAGCGGGCTCTGGATGATATCTTTCATGGTTGCCATAAGTTGTCCTCCCCACAAATACAGAACGAACGAAAAAAGGCGGGTATTTTCTGCCCGCCGTCCTTGCGATACGGACAAGATACCGGAAAAAGCGTTTTCTGTCAAATGAGTATGACTAAAGCAAAGGCAGCCTTTAGGATACATTTCCGGCAGGAGAAACCGCAAAAAGCCTTGTCCAGATAAAAACAATAAAGTGATGACCGTCAGTCACTTTGCATTCGTTGAAAGTTGCACAAATTTTGAAGAAATTTTCTGTCGTTCTGCCGAAAGCAATGGGCACTCTGCCCATGCAAAAAATACGGGCTCTGCTACAATGCCACATACCTCTGCATCTTGAATAAGCACACTCTTTTTGAAAATTGCGATAAAAAACCGCCGAGGATGTCTCCCAAAACGGAAAGCATCCTCGGCGGTATTCGTTTAGCGAGTGTATTGCGGTCTGCAAGCATCCTTATGCAAAGCTTTCTGTCCGCATCAAAGGTATTTCTGGATGGTCGGCACAAGGATGTTCATATTGATCGGCTTTGCAACATGGTCGTTCATCCCGGCATCCAGCGCCGCCTGTTTATCTTCGGAGAAGGCATTTGCAGTCATAGCGATGATGGGGATGTCTGCCTTTTGAGGGTCGTCCATCTGCCGTATCTTTTTTGCCGCATCGTAGCCGTTCATCACCGGCATCTGGATATCCATAAGGATCAGCCGGTAAGTTCCGTTCGCAGCCTTTTCCAGCATATCCACGCATTCCACGCCATCTTTTGCGCGGTCTACCGTGCAGCCTTCTTCCCGCAGCAGTTCGGTGGCGATCTCTGCATTGAGGTCGTTGTCCTCGGTCAGCAGGATCTTTACACCGCACAGGCTCTTTTCGTCCGAAGGAGTGGTCTCTCGTTTCGCCTGTGTTTCCTCCTGCGATGCAATGCGGCTGGGAATGGTGACAGTAAATGTGGAGCCCACACCGATCTTGCTCTCCACTTCCACGGTGCCGCTCATCAGCCCGACCAGCTTTTTCACAATGCCCATTCCGATGCCGCTGCCCTCCACCTTGCTGACGGTGGAGGTACGCTCTCGTTCAAAGGGCTCAAAGATATGCTTCTGGAACTCCTGCGACATTCCGATGCCGTTATCGGCAACCGTGATCACCGTATTGCACCAGCCCTCTTTTTCGCCGGGCTTCTGCGTGATATCACAGCAGATCGTGCCGCAGGCACCGGTGTATTTGACCGCGTTGCTGACAAGGTTCGTGCACACCTCGGTCAGGTGCGGGATATCCGCATAGACATACGGATACAGCAGCTGTGTCGTCACCATAAGCGTCTGCCCCTTGCTGTCTGCCTGATTCTGGAATATCGCAATGCAGTTGCGGAAATCTTTTTCGATATCCGAAACAGAATATTCGATCTCCGTTTTGTCGTTTTCAATGCGGGCAAGATCCAGCACATTGTTCAGCAACATCAGCAGGTTCTGTCCGCATACCTGAATATTCTCCATGTATTTTTCCAGCTTTGCAGGGTCGTCCAGATGCCGGGAGGCAAGGTCTGCATAGCCGATAATGGCGTTCATGGGGGTGCGGATATCATGGGACATATTGAACAGGAAGGTGGATTTGGCGCGGTTCGCGCTCTCTGCTTTTTCCACAGCGACCTACAGTTTTGCATTCAGTTCCTGCGTATCGTTTGCGGCTTTCCTTGCAGCAGCTTCGGCTTTACGCGCCTTCTGGAGCAGCATCAAAATCGTGAGCAGAACAACTGCAACAGCAATGCTGCTGATCAGCAGCACCATAAAGAAGTTATCCTTTATAAAATCGCTCAGGGTAACCTTCCGTGCAGAACTCCGATACATTGCAATAGAACCGGTAAGCATATTGGTCGGCATTGCCTTGATCGTTTTGTTCAGGATGGACAGCAGTCTGCAGTTTCCGCTATTGACCGCAAAGCAGGATCTTACAGGGTTCAACAGCAGAACGCTGTAAATTCCGTATTTCTTACTGTAATTTTCCTCACTGCTGATCCCTGTAATAAAGCAATCTGCCTGTCCGGTTTCGATCAGCCTTGCCGCATCCTCCTGTGTATCGCAGTCCACGATCTCCCACTGCGGATAATAAAACGCAAGGTACTTTTTCAGGGAGAGTTTGTTTTGAGGAACGGCAATACGGTTTACATTGTTTTCGTTAAAGTACTGTTTGTTCGTGACCGCCATCAGGTTGAAGGTCCACGTTGTGTTGGTACGGGCAATGTGATACTCTTCCGCCAGATTGGGGTTCTGGTCGCAATGGAAGATCATGTCGATTTCGCCGGATCTCAGCGCATCCAGTTCTGCTTCCTTGCTGTCATAGCCGACCAGCTGGAATTCCAGTTCCTGATTGCCCAGACAATCTGCTGCAAACTGAATATAGTCCGTGATTGCCCCGGTAAGCTTCCCGGTGGCAGGGTCAAAGGTGCTGACGCCGCTGTCGCTCGTCAGAAAGCCCATCCTGATCGCGCCATGCTCTGTGAGCCACGCCTTTTCCTCCCCCGTAAGGATGGGCGTATAATCCATTGAGAAATATCTTTTGTACAGATCTGCCGTATAAAAAGGAGCCTCGTCCTCCACCGCGCGCATCGCACTGTCCAGTTCTTCCTTGAGATCAGGCCGGTTTTTGTTGATCGCATAGTAGATGCCGGATTCTCCCACACGGGTTATGGTCGAGATGCCACGCTCTGCCCAGAAGGATTCTTCCAACGAGACAAAGCAGTCGATCTCGTGGTTTGCCAGTTTTTGCTTTACATCCTCGTTGTTGGAGACGTTGACGTGTTCCGTTTTCAGGCCGTATTTTTCTTCCCACTCGGTCAGCATCACTTCCGGCTCCGTTCCCATCAGAACGCCGATCTTTTTGCCGTTCAGCGTTTTGAAATCGGAGGCGGAGATGTCTGCGCGTGAGAGATCGGCGTAGAGGTAATATTTTTCCACTCCCATCGGCTCGTCTGAAAACAGCATCTCCCCGGCGCGGTCCTCCGTGTAGGAAATATCGCCCATGATGTCGATCTCGCCGTTTTCGAGCTTTTCAAAGCAGTCTGACCAGTCGCAGGTCACATACTCGAACTGCCAGCCCGTATAGCCGGATAAGGTCTCCAGCAATTCGTAGCCGTAGCCTTTTCTTGCGCCTTTCTCGTTGACATAGTTGAAAGTATCCTCAAACGAGCCGACACGGACGACCTTTGCAGGGGCGGTCTCTGCGGCAGCTTTCACAGGGAGCACGGCTGACAGCAACAGCAGCAGGCTCAGCATCACACAGGCGCTTTTCCGCATCAAGGTCTGCATGGTTTCGCTCATTCCAGAGTTTTTCATTTTATCCAATCTTTCTCCGCCCCAGACGGTCTCATTCCGGCTTTATTTTCACTTCACCGATTTCAGGAAGGTGCTTGCAATATCATTCTCGTTCTGCTGTCAGCAGCTTTTTGAATATATACCATTATATAGTATACATTGTAACATTATAGCAAAAGCGTTTCAAGAATTTTTTCTCGTAAAGAGCACTTATTTTTACGACACGTGTTTATCCCTTACCGGCAAAAAGCCGTTCCCTCAAAAATACTGCGATGACGATAAAAAGCGAGCAGCCTTTTTCAGGCCGCCCGCTTATGAAAAGCTATCTGTTATTCATGATTTGCGGCAAGCTTTTCTGCCAATTTGCGCATAGCGTTTCTGGTTGCCGTCATAAGTCAGCAGCATTTCACGCATGAGACTTTTACCATAATCAGACGTGCAACGCCTTCCGCCCCCGATTTCAGGAGCCATTCACCGCAACGGCGGTCAAGCCGATGATCACATTCTTCGGTGTGCTGTACTTCCATCAGCTGTTGCATCACATCCCGTGCTCTGTGATAATTCGGCTGCAATATAGACAGCTGTCTTGCAATGCAGTATACTCTAACCAGATCAACATTTTTCAGGAGGAAAACCATGGCTGGAGAAAACAACATGGTTGTCATTAGCCTGCTGTGCAAGCTTCTGCCCGCTGCTGCGCGCGGAAAGATCGTAGGGAAAATATACGGGTAACAGGCGCAGCGCTCCGCAAAGTACATCTTGACAAAGTTTCCAGAATATCGTATTATCTCTCCAGAAAAGTCGCCAACGGGCGGCTTTTCATAAGGCAGGAAGTTAGTTATAGCTAACATTCAAGATCTCCGTTTTGAAACTGTGACGGAGACGCTCGCTCTGCACTGCCGTGCAGCAACACAAAAATCAACAGGAGAAGATGATGAAAAAACTCTTAAAAGCATTCTGGATCGTACTGGGCTTTCTTTGCATGGTTCTGGGCACCGTAGGGATCGTGCTCCCCATTCTGCCCACCGTCCCCTTCTACATGGCAACCCTGCTCTGCTTTGCGAAAAGCTCCCAAAAACTGCACGATTGGTTCGTAGGTACGAACTTATATAAAAAACATCTGGACAGCTTCGTTCAGAAAAAAGCCATGACCGCCGGAACAAAATGCAAGATCATCGCAATGGTCACCGCTGTTATGGCCATCGGCTTTCTTTACATGAAAAATGCGCCCATCGGCAGGGTCTGCATTGCCGTGGTGTGGGTCTGCCATTTGCTGTACTTCACCCTGCGGGTCAAGACCATAAAGCCTGCGGAGCAGAAACCGGAGAACGCAGAGTAATTGCCTTCCACTGGGGCATTCATGTTCCGCTTCGCTCTACAAACGCGAAGTTATCACTCTGGCAATTCCATTTCATCATTCATTTTTACAAATCCATACTTTTCATACAATGGTCGTCCCATCTCAGTTGCTTCTAATGAAATAGCTGTAATACCCTTGCTTTTAGTATCTCTAATCAGCATATCTAATGTTTTATAAGCAATTCCCAGTCTTCGATATTCAGGATCAGTATACATATTCATGATATAAGCCTTGTTTCCATTTGGATTGTGATAAGTCGGCATTACTTGAAAAAAACTAACACCACCAGCCCCTACAAAACGATTTCCGTCAAAAACCAAATATGCAATATGAGAGCCGTCACAAAGCGCTTTTTGATAATAATTATAGGATCGTCTTTCAACTTCGCTCATATCCGTATCAGCAGAAAGTTTATTAGCCGCTCTTAACACCTCTATTCTCGTTTCTGTCAATATATCGATATCTTCAAGCGTTGCTCTCTTGTATTTTAAATTCATATCGTGTTCTCTCCCGCAATTCCTAGTTTTCCCACTCAGTATATCACGCTTTTCGTTCTTATTTTATCTGCAGTGTATCCTTTCGCTGCCGGGTGGTTCTCAGATATTCCAGCAGGGTCTGGCTCACCACCGAGCTTGCCGTCTTGGAAAACGCCAGCCCCAGCGTCCGGCAGCAGGCAGGCTCCAGCGGGCGGGACACCACACCGGGGCAGCCGAATGCCTGCATCACCAGCTCCTGCGAGATGGTCACGCCCAGCCCGCTGCGCACAAATGCCATGATGAGGGTATCGTCCCGGAAGCTGTATGCAATATTCGGCTTCACCGGGCACTTGAGCATCAGGTGCTGGATATCGTTGTCGCAGCCGGGGGTTTCGATAATGAGCGGAGCCTGAAACAGCTGCGGCAGGGTCACACTGGGCTGTGCAGCCAGCGGATGCCCCTCCGGGAACACGGCACACAACGGGTCATCCCGGAGCGGGTAGAATTTCAGGTCGTCTGCCACAATGGACGAGAGAAAACCGCAGTCCACCTGTCCACGGATGATCCATTCCCGGATCTCATCATAGTTGCCGTCCAGAATTTCTATCTTCACCTTTGGGTAATTCTCCTTGAAATAATGCACGACTTCCGGCATCCAGAGCGTTGTGATGCTGGAAATGCTGCCCACCCGCAGTTTGCCCTCCACCTTGTGGTTGATGTTGAACGCCGCCTGCCGCAGCCGGGTCTTCTGGTTTGCCAGTTCCCGGATATAGGGCAAAAGACGTGTTCCGTTATCGGTCAGGGTCACGCCCCGGTTGATGCGGGCGAACAGCTGCACCCCCAGTTCTTCTTCCAGCCCCGCCATCATCTGGCTGATGCCGGATTGGGTATAGTTCAGTGCCTCCGCTGCTTTGGAAAAACTGCCCGTTTCGCATACCTTCAAAAATATCTCGTATCGGTCTTTCTGTTCCCGCATCGCAAACACTCCATAAGTAAAATTTATAGGTCGTAGTAATTTTATTGTGTTTACTGATATAATACTTCATGTTATCCTATATTACAATAGTTCGTCGCAAGATAAACAAGATGCCTGCTCCAAGCAGCATCTTTGCGACACGCAATCCAGCCGTTGTTGCCAACGAATCAAAATGCTGGATTGCAGTTAGGATAGGAGTTTGAGAATCATGGAAAAGAAAGCAAGCAGTTTCTCCGGACAAATCGGATTTGTCCTTGCTGCCGCCGGAAGTGCGGTGGGTGTCGGCAACCTGTGGCGGTTTCCGTACCTTGCCGCAAAGGATGGCGGCGGTTTGTTTTTGCTGGTGTATCTGGTGCTGGTACTGACCTTTGGTTTTACCCTGCTCACCTCGGATATCGCCATCGGACGCCGCACCAAACAGAGTGCCATCCGCGCCTACGAGACCATGCGCCCCAAGTGGAAATTTCTCGGCATCCTCACCTTTCTGGTGCCGGTTCTGATCATGACCTACTACGCCGTCATCGGCGGGTGGATCACGAAATATGCGGTGGTCTACCTCACCGGGCAGTCTGCCGCCGCTGCCGAGGACGGCTATTTCACCAGCTTTATCACCTCGCCGTTGTCCCCGGTGGTGTTCGCTCTGCTGTTCATGGGCGTAACAGCTTTCATCGTGTACAACGGCGTGGAGGGCGGCATTGAGCGGGTGTCACGCTACATGATGCCCATTTTGCTGGTGCTGGTGGTCGTGATCGCGGGCTACGCCCTCACCCTGCGCCACGAGGACGCCTCCGGGCAGATGCGCACCGGTCTGGAAGGTCTGCGCTACTATCTGACCCCGCATATGGAAGGGCTGACCGTCAGCCGCTTTTTGCAGATTTTGCTGGACGCCATGAGCCAGCTGTTCTTCTCTCTCAGCGTGTCCATGGGTATTATGATCACCTACGGTTCCTACGTCAAACCGGACGTAGACCTGAACAAGGCGGTGAATCAGATCGAGATTTTTGATACCGGCGTGGCTCTGCTGGCCGGTGCTATGATCATCCCCGCCGTGTATGTGTTCTCCGGCACCGAGGGCATGAGCGCAGGCCCCAGCCTGATGTTCGTCTCTCTGCCCAAGGTGTTTGCCGCCATGGGCAAGGCCGGTACTTTCGTGGGCATCCTGTTCTTCGTCACCGCTATTTTTGCCACCCTGACCTCCTGCATCTCGGTGCTGGAATCCATCACCGCCAACTGCATGGAGATCTTCCACTCGGGCCGCAAAAAGACGGTGCTTGTGCTGGCGGTCATTTATCTGGCCGCTTCCGCCATCATTGCGCTGGGTTACAGCATCTTCTATTTTGAGGTACAGCTGCCCAACGGCTCTGCGGCTCAGCTGCTGGATATCATGGACTACGTCAGCAACAGCGTCATGATGCCTTTCATTGCCCTGCTGTCCACCATCCTGATTGGCTGGGTCATGACGCCGGATTACGTCATTAACGAGATGCAGCGGGGCGGCGAGACCTTCCGCCGCAAGAAGCTCTACCGGGTGATGATCCGCTATGTTGCCCCGGTGATGATGCTGGTGCTGTTTTTGCAGTCCACCGGAATCCTTGCTTAAAAGGCTACTCTTCCATGTATCAGGACGTAAACTTCTGTATTCCCACGGAAATTGACGCCATTGAGGGTGCGTATAAGTATCGGAAAGACTAAGTATACCGGTTTTAGCGGATGGTTCTGCGGAGCCATCCGTTTTTTCTTGCTCGAATCGCGTTTTTTCTGTTTTCTCTTGACGATGCCCCGCTAATGGAGTAGGATGGTGCTGCAAAAATGAATTGCAAAAGCTGCTATTCTGAAATACCAAAAAGGCCGTCCGGCACCGCATCAGGACTGCCTTTGCAACTATAAGGATGTGTCTCTATGAAACTCAAACAATTTCTCCAGCAGGAAACGGTCCTCACCGCAGCCGCTGTTCTGGCCATTGTCTCCGCCTTCTTTGTTCCGCCGGATGTGCAGTATATCGGCTACATCGACCTGCGCACACTGGCGATCCTGTTTTCCCTGATGACGGTCATGGCCGGGCTGCGGCGGCAGGGCTTTTTTGATGGCCTGGGCCGGGCATTGCTGTCCCGTACCCACAGCACCTTTCAGCTGACACTGGTACTGGTCGGGCTGTGCTTTTTCGGAAGCATGTTCATCACCAACGATGTTTCCCTGCTGACCTTCGTTCCCTTTACCTTCGTGGTCCTGAGCCGTCTGGGAGCGGATGTCCGCCGCTCTCTTCTGATCCCGGTGGTCTGTATGCAGACCATTGCGGCAAACCTTGGCAGCATGCTGACCCCCATCGGCAACCCGCAGAACCTCTATCTTTACGGAAAAAGCGGCATGAGCATCGGAGGCTTTGTGCTTCTTATGCTGCCCTACACCCTGGTCTCTCTGCTCCTGCTGCTGGCATGGGCAGCAATGGTCTGCCGGAAAACCTCTGCCGCCCTCTCCGTGGACGAGCTTGTTTCTTCCTCTGCATCTCAGGGAGATCAGAAAATCATCTTGCTGTATCTGGTGTTGTTTGCCGTTTGCCTGCTGTCCGTAATCCGGGTGCTGCCCTATGGCATTGCCTTTGCCGCTGTGCTCGTCTGCGCCCTTTTTGCAGACCCACGCACCTTGCGGACGGTGGACTATTCCCTGCTTCTGACCTTTGTGGCTTTTTTCATCTTCATTGGCAATCTGGGGCGCATTCCGGCCTTTTCCGGCTGGCTGCAGGAGTTTCTGACCGGCCGGGAAGTTCTTGTGGCGGTTCTTGCTTCGCAGGTCACCAGTAATGTTCCCGCCGCCCTGCTGCTGTCCGGGTTTACGGCAGAGACACAAGCCCTCATCATCGGCACCAATCTGGGAGGTCTTGGCACTTTGATCGCATCCATGGCCAGTCTTATTTCCTACCGGCAGATTGCACGGGAGCTGCCACAGGGGAAGAAACAGTATTTCGGGCTGTTCACCCTGTCCAACCTGATCTTCCTTGCGCTCCTGCTGGGCGTGTGGTTCTTGCTCCGCTGAGCGTGGCAGATGACTTATGGTTTTTCTATACCCTTTCTTTTTGTACCCGCAGTCGCAGTAGGGCCCGCCGGAGGCAAGGGTGTACTGCCGCACAAAATTTGTCACGCCGCCCGCTTCGC
>ERZ1673699.233-NODE-233-length-73469-cov-12.733389_pt1 | contig 73469 bp, 76 predicted proteins | sample MGYA00580229_ERZ1673699 | MGnify/ENA primary metagenome ERZ1673699 (study PRJEB41218, sample SAMN15661785) | gut metagenome | host: Homo sapiens | place: Canada: London | collected 2015-08-20/2019-03-30 | study: EMG produced TPA metagenomics assembly of... | reverse complement strand
CCGTTATTTCAAGGTGCATTTGAAGGAGAAGAAGTACAGCATTAAAAAGCTGAATACTTCCACAGAAGAAATATCGGTTAAGTGATTGTCGCAAATGAGCTGTACCTGTGCGGTGTGGCGGTCAAGCCAACGGCAAGCCTCACGCATTTCGGGCGATAACGGATTGTGTTTTTTGTTTTTCGGCAGCACGCCGAGCAGATATAAATATCTGAAATACAATGCTTTAAGACCCGTAATCTTTTTGGCGGTTTTTAAGTTGCCTTTAACAAAATGCGCCTTTTGAATTGTTACACCGAAGCTCTTTTTTTCGGTAAACTCATAGTATAAGCGGTAAGCTTCCTGCGGGTTGTTTCGCAGAGTATCTCTCATTTGGTCATAGATTGCGTCACGGTCATAGGCTTCTCCCAAACGGTACAAACGAGTTTCTTTCTTGCTGTTGACAGAGCGAATAGTAGCGTATTTATGGTATGGGTTTAGATCGATTACATATCCGAGCTGTTTCATAACATAGGTAAAAGCTTTGGGATTTGTACTCATCGAAAGTGCTTTATCTATCGCCTCACGCATTAAATTGTATCGAGTCGGCTCGCCGTTCTTTTCCGCAAAGTACAGCTTGCGGGGTGTCTTTCCTTTAGGATTTTTAATGACCGACAAACCATTTTCTTTGCAAAGCTCATCGGAAATACTACGCAGTTTCCAGTATGCTCCCTCGTTGCAGTTAAACTTCTTACCATTCCACATATTCACCGAATTGATGACCAAATGGTTGTGATATGTGCCGGTGTTAAAGTGCGTAGCGACCAGCACTTGATAATGGTCGCCCCACATTCTTTTGGCAAGCTCAACGCCGAGTTTGTGTGCAAGCTGGGGTGTGACTTCGCCTGTTTTGAAACTCTGATATGCGTGATAAGCCACATTGCCGACCGTCTTATCGAAGCGTTCTTGTACCGCTTTCATCTCGGCAAAAGCTGTTTCTGCGGTGCAGTTTACGCCTGTCACATACATTGCTTTTTCTTCACCGATTACGGTTTTTCTCTCGTCGCTTGCGTAGTGAAGTGCCTTGCAAATATCGCTGTAAATCGTCTTATCAGGGTTCGCCGCATAGCTCAAAACACGGCTGACACTATCGGTTATAGCCCATATTTTTGTTACTGCCACGGCGAATCACTTGCGCTTTCCGGCTCACCGATTGAGTGATAAGACTTCAATAATTTGCTCACAACATCGTTGAAGTTTGCATTTACATTGGCTTCGGAAAGCGACTTCCAATTGTCACGAAGTGAGGTCAAACCTCGGTAAGCTTCGTAAAATTCCTGCGGCAAGGTTGCCTGAACTTCCTTGCCCAACCCGAGTTTTCTAAGGTAAGCCGAGAGCGAAAGTCCACATTTTTTAGCGGCAGTTTCCATTTTTCTTTTTTCTCCCTCAGTCACTCGGATATTGATTGCAGTTGTTCTTTGTCTCATATATTTTCATTCCTTTCTCCTAAAAATCGGGGTTACAGGGGCGGCAAGTCCCTTTCGGCAATTTGCCGCCGGTTTTGTGGGTTTCAAAGGCAACACAAAACCTATGCTCGCTGTCCTTACGGATTGGCAATACCTGTATAGCCTTATATCCACTTTCTCAAAAAGTGACGATAGTGACGGCTGTGACGGCTTTTTCCTATATAGCGGATTTATTGTCATCGCCGTCATTGCCGTCATTCTTTTTTAAGTAAATCAGTCGGCTCGTGCCGGTGCGTTTTGTTTTGTATTCGATGCCTTGCGGCTGAAAAACTTCCGAAGAAAATCGGGCAAGTATTTTGGTCACGACATTCGGTGTAACCTCGGTTTCGTTCACCTGCGTTATAAGTTGCGTTGCAGTGCCTCGCCATTCTTTTATTTCCGAAATATAATCAACCAGCCGGAAAATAAACTTCGGTATTTCTTCACGGTGAATATCCTCCATATCCTTTCGCTCGACCAACTCCCACAAGTGACTGCGGTTGTCAAACTTCAAGGTCAGCTCCTGATATGCAATATCTCGACCGGTGGCAAGCAGCGTTCCGGTTTCGTTGGCACGGCTGCGTTTCAAAACAAAATTCGTATCTGCCGCACCCGTGATACCGGTGGAACCTGACACCTCGTTGAATGGGTCGCTGACATCTTTCAGCTTCCTGACATGGTGAACAACTACAACAGCAATGCCGTACTTGTCCGAAATATTTTTCAGTGCCGTTACATCGTCGTAGTCGCCTGCATACATTCCGCTTTTTCCGCCGGTGCTTTTTGAATCTCGAACCTTTTGAAAGGTGTCGATAATGACAAGTTTTGTTTTCGGAAAGTCGGAAAGATACTGTTCGATTTGCTGTTCCAAGCCGTTGGCGATTTGAAAACTCGTTGTTGCAATGCGAAGTTCGGGCGGTGCTTCGTCTGTGATTTGATACAGGCGGCTTTGTATTCGTGCGTAGGTATCCTCCAAGCAGAGATAAAGTACATCGCTCTTGTGGGTTTCAAATTCCCACACGGGTTGTCCTCTCGCCACTTGAATACCGAGCCAAAGCATAAGCCAGCTCTTGCCGATTTTACTTGAACCCGAAAGCACACTTAGTCCTTGCGGTATCAAGCCGTCAACCACAAATAGGGTTTTTCTCATCGGCGTTGACAGCAGCGTGTCCGCATCAATCGTTTTCAGCTTCTCAACTTGCATTCTTCACACCTTCTTCCATAACATAATTGATGACATTGACCTTCGGAATCTTAAAAGCGTTTCCGATTTTAACGCCGGAGATATATCCGTTGTTAATCAGGTCGTATGCCAAGTGTCGGCTTACGCCGAGCATTTGTTGAAGCTGAGCTACTGTAACGATGTCCGGATATTCCGGGAACATCATCTTGTAAAGCTCTTTCAATTCTGTTTTTCTCATCTTCTTAACCTCCTTTGTGAGAAAAAAGCTGCACGGTATGTACAGCTATGTACAAGGCAACAGTCGAAAGGAGGACTCTTGCTGTTGCCTTTTCGCCGTTCTGCCCGAATGTCGTTTTTCTATCCCTGCCCCCATCTCGGCGGCGTTGCCCTGCTCACGTCGTCACAAACTACAGACCGTTTGCTTCCGTGTAAACACGAAAGCTCGCTCATTTCGCTGTTCCTCCTCTTCCCCAAAAAGTCTTTTGACTTTTCGGGGACCCCGGTTATCGCAAAGTCATATCCCATTCGGACGGTCATTCAGTTTTAGAAAATCAATTCTATTGCAATTTTGATTTGCAAATTCATTATAGCTGTGTATTGACACGAAGGCAACACTTTTGTATAATGTTATTTGTAGTGATATGGATTTGATAATTATTCGAAAATTCTCATTTTCTAAAACGGAGGTCTTAGCAATGAGCGAAAACCTACTCCAAACAGAAGATAAATACAGTGCCGTGTACTTTGAATTTGCTCCAAATAGATGGCACGTAACGGACGACGAAAAATCTTGCGTTCTTTCCGTGAACGGCGAGTACAATTACTCAAAACTGCTTGAGTTGTATAACGCTATCGAGGTCGATAGACGAGAAACGATTGCTTTGGCTGTTACCGGCAAAAAAGAATTTATTTTATCGGACGGTGAACTTCCTCAAATTAAGCAGGATACTGCCGATACGCTTGCTCGTTTGCGAGCTGTTACGCAAAAAATAAATTCTGTATTTGACTTTCTTCCTATGGGCGACAGCAGAGCTTATATCTCACCGATGAACACCGCTTCTGTCTTTTTTTCACCGGGCGAAGGAATTTTGAATTTTCTCTATGCTGATTTTGATTCGGCGTATAATGAATGCCTGAATCGCACAAAAAAAGACTTGCCTGATGAGACAAGTCTTGATATTTCTTTACTGACCGAAAAAGAAAAGAAATTGTATTATTATTTGGCTTTAACCGAAACGCAAAAACGCTTTAAGCCATTGATAGAAGCTTCGCTGTTTACAGCGGAATTTCCGCCGATTCTGCTTCATTGCTCAAAGCAGGAGTTGACGGACTATTACCAGTACCTTAAAAAAATGCAAAATAATCTATTGCATTTAATTGAAGCGACATTTGACGAGAATTTTTGCGACGGATTTTTCAATCGCCTAACCCACAAAACGAGATTTGCAGGCTACTGCCGTAAGCAAGGATTGCCGACAGAGCAAAAGCGAACGATTGTGCATAGCATCAGCATTGTTGATGCAGAACATCAGGTGGAAAATGTACTTGAGGGCTGTGTCGAGAGTGATTTTGATTTGCATATAAAAATGGCGGCCGCTTCGGAAGTTTCTCCGAGCGTTCAAAAGAATTTGGATGAGCTCGGTTTTACTATGCCGGAAATGATTGCCTTGTCTGCAATGCAAGCCGACGAGTACGAAACTTGTATTTGTGAAAGTATTGAACAGCAAATTGAGTTTGAACTGATACAGTTGTTGAAGTCCGACATCGGAATGCGTAAATGCAAACGCTGCGGTAAGTATTTCATTATGAAGGGCAATTACAATACTAATTACTGCGACCGCATTGCCGAGGGTGAAACCCGCAACTGCCAAGACTTAGCCGCACAAGAGAACTATAAAAGGAAAATGGCGGACAATGCCGCCATTCCCTTGTATCAAAAGTATTATAAGAGATATGCCGCCCGTGTTCGTGTAAGGCAGATTAAAGAGCCTGATTTCAAAAAGTGGAAGTATCAGGCGATGACAAAGCGCGACGAATGCTCCGACGGCAAAATCACCCTTGCGGAGTTTGAAGAGTGGCTTGAGGGCAGCTTTCCGAATAGGAAGAAGAAACAATAAAGTGAAAACTTGTGAAAGCACGGCTGATTTTTCGGCCGTGCTTTATTTAATAATATGCGTTTTATTCGAAAAAACGAATATACTTAACAACGGTATAATTTACATTATGAGCAGTTTGCCGATGGAACGGTAAAATGTATTGAAGATGAGATACCATTTGAGTTGCCTGACGGCTGGGCGTGGAGCAGGTTGGAACCGATTGCATCTTTGATCACAGATTATGTTGCCAATGGGAGTTTTGCAAGTCTTAAAGCAAATGTAAGAACCTACAAAGAGAAAAATTACGCTTTGTTCGTAAGAACTGTTGACTTTGCAAACAATTTCAAAGGTGATTTATCGTATATTGATAAGGAAAGTTATGATTTTCTTGAAAAATCAAAATTGTATGGTGGCGAATTGATGTTAAGTAATATTGGAGCATCAATTGGTAAAGTATTTAAGGTTCCTCATCTTGATACTCCAATGTCACTTGCACCAAATGCAATTATACTTAGATTTTTTAACGATATTACGTGTGATTATTTTGAATATGTATTCAAATCTTTTGTCGGTCAAAACTATTTGCAGTTTTTAAGCGGCGGTGCCGCTATGCCCAAGTTCAATAAAACAGATTTACGTGCAATGATTGTTCCGGTTCCGCCAATAAAAGAACAAGAAAGAATTGTAGAATCCGTAAAGAATACTTTTATCGGTATAGATGATCTTGATATTTCCTACAGTGGTTTGGCAAATACCATACAAAGTGTCAAATCCAAAATTCTTGACCTTGCAATTAGAGGAAAACTCGTTCCACAAGACCCGAATGATGAACCGGCTTCTGTTCTTCTTGAACGCATACGAGCCGAAAAAGAGGAATTGATTAAGCAAGGCAAAATCAAGCGTGATAAGAAGGAATCTGTCATCTTCAAAGGTGATGATAACTCTTATTATGAGAAGTATGGTGAGAAACTGCCAAGTGGTTGGGTTGTGACAAACTTTGAAACTATACTGGAATATGAACAGCCGACTAAATACATCGTTCATGATACCAATTACAAGCCGACATATAAAACACCTGTCTTAACAGCCGGTAAATCATTTATACTTGGATACACAAACGAAACGGACAATATATTTGATGATTTGCCTGTAATAATTTTTGATGACTTCACAACAGAAAGCAAGTTTGTCGATTTTTCTTTTAAGGTCAAATCGTCAGCAATGAAAATATTACACATAAATCAAGATTTAGTGCTTCCAAAATATGCTTTTTATCTTATGCAAGCCACAGAAATAGACCACGACAATCATCAAAGATATTGGATTTCTACTTACAGTCAGGAGATAGTTGCTTTGCCACCTATAAATGAACAGGAAAGAATATTGACGGCATTAGAGCATTATTTTAATTTGTTGGATACACTACAATAAACATTAAAGCGAGCTTACGATAAGCTCGCTTTAATGCTTTCTATAAGAACAAATAGATTATTGATTGCTTGGGCTATTTTACACTGTTCTTCAATTGACGGAACAGGAACTAAAATTCTATTCATGTTTTCTTGAGTAAGCTTTAATCTTGTTGTTCCGTATACATAATCAAAATAATCAATTGAATTTAGACAGTTCGTTAGATATTCCGGGAAAACGAGCGATTGTAGAATATGGGCGTGATTATTAACCCAAGATTTCCCCTTTATCATATATGCCTTTTGCGCTTTTTTATCTAAAAATGGTGCCGCATCTTCTCCTAAAAGAATATACTCCCCATTAAATAAAAAGTCGTCAATGAAGCCAATTTGACCAGTAGCACCGTAATATGGATATAATTCATCTTTACTTTTCCCTAAAACCCTATTTTTTCTATCGTATGAATTTATAGGCTTTCGATAGCTGTCATAGTTAATTGAGATACAATTTAGCCTTGCCCAACACCAATTATCAGGTATTTCAAACGGCAATTCAGCATCAATACAGGCAACAGAATCTCCTATCTTCTCATAATAAGAGTTATCATCACCTTTGAAGATGACAGATTCCATCTTGTCACGTTTGATTTTGCCTTGCTTAATCAGTTCTTCTTTCTCCTCACGGATACGCTCAAGAAGAACAGAAGCAGGCTCATCATTCGGGTCTTGCGGTACAAGTTTGCCTCGGATAGCGAGGTCGAGAATCTTGGATTTTATAGCTGTAACTTCATTATTTAAGTTATTCAAATTATTCTGGATTTTATCAAATAACGGAGCAACAATATCAAATTTATCTCGAATCCGTTTTTGTTCATTAATTGGTGGTATTGCTATTATTGCATTCTTGCCATCATTCGTCCCAAGACGAGGCATTTTAACTCCATAAGAAATCATATTTACATATGTTAAAAATGTCGGCGACATTATAAATAATTGCATATATGGTGAATAAATATTTCCGTAGAAAGTTAAAGGTAAAATTTCAGTAGTGCAATAGCCATCCTTTGTGGCTATTACTACTTTGTTGAGATAAGGACGTAATTTACTATACTATAGGGCTTTTGTTTGTTCCTATATCGTGCAAGTATAGGTTCATAGACGCAAGTGTAACAACCAACGGAGTATTATCTGCACCAAAGAAAGCATTATTCTTTAAGAAATTCTGCTTTGAGATTTCCTTACTTTGACCTTTCATATGGTCATAGGCTGCAAGCAGAAAACCGCCAGTGCCGCAAGCCGGATCCGTTGCCGCACCGAAATTGATACAATGTAACGATGAACCAGATACCCCATTAACGATGAACACGCCACCCAATTAACGATAGCGAACAGGTGCATGTGGTGTGTAAAAAAACATGTTCGCATTATATAATACAAAACAAATTGATTTTGCTTGCCAGCATAGTTGATTATAAAGTAAAAAAAGATAACCAGCCACCTTAGCAGCCGGTTACCTAAATACATGGTTATGGTTATATTTCCCCGGGCGTAACCCCATACCTTTTCTTGAAAGCGTCGATAAAATGGCTTGCATTGGTATATCCCACCATCCATACCACATCTTTCACCTTATATTTTCCGCTTTGCAACAAACGATGTGCCATCTCCATGCGCTTTTCCACTATGTACTCGTAGACCGTACAATTAAAACAGGCTTTGAAGCCCTGCTTCAATTTAGTTTCACTGAGATAGCATTGCTCCGCAATCTGTGCGATTGTCAAAGGGTGCAGGAAATGATTGTCAATAATTTCCCTGGCCTTCATCAAGCAGCGATAATCTTCTCTGGAAATCTCTTTGTCGTTTTTCTGCTTTCCAATCGCTTCTTCGCAGAACAGGGAGACAAGTTCCAATACCTTTCCTTCAAGATACAACTTGCGCAGCTTTCGCTCTGGCGGGCAGTCTAATAGCTGCTGCAAAACCAAGCGAATTTCCGGTGTGGTAGAAAATATGTGTGTACAAATCTTGTTATCCCGCCGAATTAAATGCGCGGCTTCTAAATCCTCTGCCAAAGACAGGAAACGCTCCTGTTCCAGCGAAATGCTTAATGTTCGGTAAGGTTCTTCAGAACCAAAACGGCTGATGCATTGGGAAAAAGTTCCACACTGTAAACTGCACTGTGTAGGGGAAAGCTGGTAGTGCTCGCCTCGTGTTTGACGATAATCCCATTCGCAGATCCCATTCATACAGAAAGAGAGTTGAAAGACTTTGCGCTCTGGATACTCTTCGCACAGTTCCGTTTCCTTTTTGAACGACATTTCAGACTGCACTAAAAATAATCCTTTTGACACTTCCTGCATATCCACCAATCCATCGGCCACCTGTTTTGTAAGCCGAAAGCTGGTATCGGTTTGCTCCACTACTTTATTCGTACCCGAAACGCCGGAAACGAGAAAAGAGCGTGGCACATATTCTGGCGCAGACCATTGTAAAAGCATAATGCCGAACTCCTTTCATAAACACAAGGTTAGTTACTGCTAACTATAATACCATATTACATAAGAAAAAGCAAGCCGTTACAGAAACAGATTTGTCGGATTGGGGTATAGAACTGCCGGATTCGGTCACAAAAACGAAAGCTGTTTTGCTATGCTGATTATGTTTGGAAAACAACACGGAAAGGCGGGTAAATGTATATGCAGAAAGAAATTGGCAAAAGAGAATCTCCATATAAGGGTATTCTTCGCTTTGCTAAAGAAAAGAAATCACAATTATCATTTGCCGTTGTCCTGTCTGTTTTATCCTCTGCCTTTGGCGTTGTTCCATATATTGCTGTGGCCGTATTGCTGCAAAAGGCATTGGAAAACAGTTTGACGACTACATGGGCAATTCTCCTGCCAGTAATTGCTCTATGCGGGTATCTTCTAAAACATGCTCTTTACGCGAAATCTACTTTGTGTTCCCACAAAGTAGCCTATGAAATCATTAAAAATATCCGTATTGCAATTATGAAGAAGATGTCCAAGGTATCTATGGGAACGATTCAAGAGAAATCGTCCGGCGAGTTTAAGCAACTTGTCATCGACGATGCGGAGCGATTGGAAGGCCCGCTGGCTCACGCTATTCCAGAAATGACCGCCAGCATACTTGTTCCGATCTTTGTCATTCTGTATTTGTTGGTGATTGACTGGCGCATGGCGTTGGCCGCTTTGGTTTCAGCTATTTTGGGAAACCTGATCTATTATGGCATGATGTTTGGCCGTGGCGAAGTGATGAAGGAATACATGATGTCCAATGCCAATATGAACGCAACCATTGTGGAATATGTCAATGGTATGGAGGTCATCAAAGCATTTAATCAGACTGCTTCCTCAATGGGGCGGTTCCAGTCGGCGGTTCTAAAGGTGCGGGACATCACGACAAAGTGGTATAAACACTGTTGGCCGTTTATGAGCATCAGCCAAGCGATTCTACCATCCTCGATTGCCTTTGTTTTGCCTGTCGGAATGGCTCTTATTTCAGGCGGTACGGTTAGTCTTGCCGAACTGATTGTTTGTATTCTTCTCTCTATGGCAATCGTTGGTTCCCTGCAAAACTTTACCGAGTTTTGGGAAAGTTTTGCCGTTATTTCCGAAGTGCAGCCCCGTATTCAGGCGCTTCTTGATATGGAAGAATTGACGGAACCGGCACAGCCGAAGCATACAGACAAAGCCGACATGCAGATGAAGGATGTTCATTTCGGCTATGGCGACAGCGAGATCATTCACGGTATTTCTTTCACAGCAAAGGCCGGAAGCGTAACTGCCTTTGTGGGGCCTTCCGGTTCGGGTAAATCAACCTTAGCCAAACTGATCGCCCGGTTTTGGGATGTCGATGCAGGCGCAGTTTTAGTAGGCGGGATTGATATTCGGGAGATGTCCCTTACCGACTTAACAGAGAAGATCAGCTATGTATCGCAGGACAACTTTCTGTTCAATATGAGTCTGCGCGATAATATCCGCATTGGTAAACCGGAGGCTACTGATAAGGAAGTGGAATGGGCGGCAGCACAGGCCGGGTGCGATGAATTTATTTCACGTTTCCCCCAAGGATACGATACCAATGCCGGTGACGCCGGGGCAAGGCTTTCCGGTGGCGAGCGCCAGCGCCTTGCCATAGCGCGGGCAATCCTCAAAAACGCGCCTATCGTGATTTTAGACGAAGCCACCGCCTTCACAGACCCGGAGAATGAAGATAAATTGCAGCGTTCCATTGATAAGCTGACAAAGGGGAAAACTCTGATTGTCATTGCACACCGGCTCTCTACCATTATGTATGCCGACCAGATTTTAGTGTTGGAAAACGGACAGATTACCGCACAGGGAACCCATGAGCAGCTTCTAACCCATTCCGAAACCTATCTGGATATGTGGAAAGCTCATATCAGCGCAATGGACTGGAGTATGAATCAGGAGGTGAGTGAATTATGCTGAAAATCATCCGGCGCGTACTGCGTTTAAGCGGAAACTTATCGAAACGGATTTGGGGCAGCTTTATCTGTGGCTTTCTGGAATCCATGTTCGGCCTGCTGCCAATCGCCGCCGTCTTTCTTGTCCTGATAGAATTGCAGAACGGTCAACCGATTACAGGACAAACATGGGGTATTGTTATCGGCTTGATTGCAGGAGGTTTAATCCTGCGCATGATTTTCAAATATCTGGTTTACCGGCTGCAAAGTACGGCAGGCTTTGAGTTTGTAGCCAGAGAACGGATTGCATTGGGCGACCGGCTGCGGAATGTGCCGATGGGCTTTTTCCATGATAACAGTGTCGGAGACATTACGGCGACTGTTACAACGGATTTGAACTTTCTCGAGAACTACTCTATGCACATTCTTGATAAGGTTACAACCGGCGTTTTGAGTATGATTGTCATGGCGGGTTGCATTTTAGCCTTTGACTGGCGTATCGGTTTGATTTTCGTGGCAGGCATCCTTCTTTCCTTCCCAATCTACAGCCACATGCAGAAAAAAGGAAAGGCGCTCTCTGCAAAGCGGCAGAAAATCCAATCCGAAGCAGTTGCGGCCACATTGGAATACGTGCAAGGTATTTCCGTTGTAAAATCCTTCAATATGTGCGACAAAAATCTGAGCGATATTGAAGATGCCTATGAGAGCAATGCGGCTGCCTCTTATGGGGTGGAGCGTGTATTTACCCCGCTCAATATGACCTATTCGATGGTGTTCCGTATTTCGGCCTGCATGATTATGCTGTGCGCGGGAATCCTCGCTGTTGGCGGCGACCTGTCTTTCGCTAATCTCGCCGTTATTCTGATCGCTTCCTTTACCATCTTCAATCCGATTGAGGTTATGGGCCAGATGACGACAATGATTCGGACAATGGACGCTGCCCTTGACCGGGTAGAGCGTATCAAACAGGCAAAAAAAATTGATGAAAACGGTAGGGACATCCCTTTGGATTCCTTTGACATTGGCTTCGAGCATGTGTCCTTTGCTTATGAGAATGGCAATCCAATTTTGAAGGATGTGAGTTTTTCCATTCCACAGGGCAGCATGACTGCGATTGTCGGTCCCTCTGGAGGCGGCAAAACCACCATTACAAGGCTGATCGCCCGGTTTTGGGATGTGCAGGAAGGCAGCATTACCATAGGCGGCCACGATGTCAAAGAGTTTACCTGTGACAGCCTCTTGAAGAATATGAGCATGGTATTTCAAAATGTGTATCTGTTCCACGATACTATTGAGAACAATATTAAGTTTGGCTGCCCGGACGCAACCCATGAGCAAGTGGTAGAAGCGGCAAAGAAAGCCTGCTGCCACGATTTTATCTCTGCTCTGCCACAAGGATATGACACGGTAATTGGCGAAGGCGGCTCCACCCTGTCCGGTGGAGAAAAGCAGCGGATCTCCATCGCCCGCGCCATGCTCAAGGACGCGCCGATTATCCTGCTTGACGAGGCAACCGCCAGCGTTGACCCGGAAAACGAGGTGCATTTGCAACAGGCCATCAGCGCTTTGGTAAAAAATAAGACGCTGATTGTCATTGCACACCGGCTGTCCACGATTCGGGATGCCGATCAGATTTTGGTGGTGGATAACGGAAAAATTGTAGAAAAAGGCGTTCACGCTGAACTGATACAACAAAAAGGAATCTATCAAAAATTCTGGAATATCCGGCAGAAAGCGCGGAACTGGAAACTTGCACAGTAATTTATGCACTGCGGCGGGCGATATGCCGCCTGCCGCAGTTACTTCGACACAATGGTTAGCTTTGATTAACCGGAAAGGAGGGAAACGGTGAAATCTCATTGGATAAAACGAATCGTGCGGCTGCTGGTTCTGCTCTTTGGCGTAAGCATCCTGTGCTTTATCCTGACTGCATTATCCAGTACAGACCCAGCCACTTATCTTGTGCGCCGTGGAAATCTCTCTCCTACACCGGAAGTGATTGAACAGGTACGCGCGGAACTTGGTTTGGATCAGCCGCTTCCGATTCGGTATTTGAACTGGATCGGCGGTGTCTTTCGCGGCGACTTTGGGGAATCTATTTTTTCAACAAACGAGGTGGCTGCGGATTTGGCAGCCTACTTCCCGCAAACGCTGCAATTAGTTTTTCTGTCGTTAGCTGAAATTATCGTGTTTTCAATTCTGCTTGGCGTTTTATGCGCGGCCAAAAAGAACAAGCTGACGGACCATATCATGCGGATTGTTTCGCTGTTTGGAATTTGTGTTCCTCCGTTCTGGCTCGGTTTTTTGCTGTTGATTGGCTTCGCTGTGGAAATCCCGATTTTCAGCGTAACGCCTGCATCGGGGATTATGGGATTGATATTGCCATCCATTACCTTATCTTTTCCTGTGATTTGCTCGACTGTACGGGTATTTCGCGCTTCACTGCTGGAAGAAATGCACCGTGATTATGTGAGCTTTGCCCGTGCCAACGGGATGACGGTAAACAGGATCCTCTGGAAGAAGGTATTCCGCAATGCCCTGCCGCCCGTCATCACCCTGTTCTGCCAGTATGTAAGCTATCTGATTGCTGGAAGCGCCGTAGTGGAAAAGGTCTTTTCTATCAAAGGTGTGGGCAACTACCTGATGAACTGTATTATGGCTGCTGATGCCAACGCGATTGGCGCTTGTATGCTGATTATCGCCGCGCTGTATCTTCTGGCCGAACTGTTTGGCGAAATACTCAACCACTTGCTATGCCCGTGGAGAAAGGAGGAAAGCGATGCTGCGTAAAATATGGAGAAATCCGCAGGCGGTCATCGGGCTTGGCCTGATTGTGCTGATCTGCGCCGTTGCAATTCTCGCACCGCTTTTGGCTCCCCATGCGCCGGACGAGGTGAATCCACTGATGAAATATCAAGCGCCGAGCGCCGATTATCCCCTTGGAACCGATCAGCTTGGGCGGTGTGAATTATCCCGCTTGCTTTATGGTGCAAGAGCATCCCTTGGGCTGGCGCTTCCCATTTTGATTCTGTTGGGAGGGATTGGTTTAATCCTTGGAATGATGACAGCGTGTATCGGCGGCTGGTTTGACCGTGTTGTGACAGGAATCAGCCAGGTATTTATCGCTTTCCCCACGCTCATTATCGCAGTGGCGATTATCGGCGTTTTGGGAAATGGCCTGCAAAATATTATTTGGGCGGTTGTCATCTCCATGTGGGCGCGGTTTATGCAGCTTATTCGCACCTATGCCAAAACGGAACTTGGGCGGGATTACATTGTCGCCGCGAGGGTGTCCGGCTGTGGAATGTGGCAGCTTATTGTTCACCATTTAATTCCCAATATCCTTCCGCAGTTTTTGGTGTATTTTTCAACGGGCGTAGCTTCGGCCATCCTCACGGTTTCCAGCTTTTCGTTTCTCGGCCTTGGTCTGCCCAGCGGAACGGCTGAATGGGGCGCAATGCTGGAGGAAGCGCAGGTGGCGTTGTATTCCCACCCGGAACTGCTCATTTACCCCGGTATCTGCATTTTCATTGCCGCCGCAGGCTTCAATCTGTTTGGCGAGGCGCTTAGGGACATTCTTCAGCCGCAGGAGGATGTGCTATGAGCAAAAAGCTGTTACAGGTAGAACATCTTAGCATTGCGCTTAAAAATCCATATCAGGATTTGGTGAAGGACATCAGTTTTTCGTTGGAGGAAGCGGGTGCAGTTATCCTTTTAGGCCAATCAGGAAGCGGAAAAACGATGACCTGCCGGGCAATTTTGGGACTGCTTAACAGCAGCGCTTTCCAAGTGAATGGCGAAATCCTTTTTGAGAACAGATCGCTTTTACGGCTAAAGGAAAAAGAACGGGCGCTGTACTATGGCAGCCAGATTGCCTTTGTGCCGCAAAATCCGATGACTGCGCTGGATCCATCACGGAAAATTGGCGTTCAAATGGCCGAATTTCTTAGCCTCCATCGAGACTTGAAGAAAAAGGAAGCCCTTTCTCTTTACGAACAGGCGATGGCTCGGGCAGGGCTTAGTGATACAAAAAGGATTTTAAGCAGCAGGTCGTATCAGCTTTCGGGCGGTATGCTCCAGCGCTGCCTCATTGCCCTTGCGATTGCCGGTAACGCAAAGCTGGTGATTGCCGATGAACCGACTACCGCTTTAGACGCGATTCACAGGGACAAAGCAGTTGAGCAATTTTTGCATCTACAGGAGCAAGGCTGCGCCCTTTTGATTGTGACCCATGATTTTGACGTTGCCCGGCATATCGGCGGCCATGTCCTGATTATGAAGAAAGGCCGGATGGTGGAACAGGGCAGCGCCATAGAGGTTTTGCAGAATCCGAAAGCCGGTTATACGAGAGAACTGATTGAAGCAATCCACTTGGGATGGGGGTGAGTATATGCTGAAGGTGAAAAATGTAAGCAAACAGTATAGAGGCGAAGATAAGCTGCTGTTTGACGCGGTTTCCGATGTGAGTCTGTCTATGGAAGATCACTGTATCTATGCTTTGGTGGGAGAAAGCGGCTGCGGGAAAAGTACCCTATCTCGGTTGATTTTGGGGCTGGAATCCCCTTCGTCCGGTCAAATCCTGCTGGACGGAAAACCGATTTCCCGCAAAGGGAAAAGGAATCGGAAAGAAACAGCAAAAGCAATCCAACTGGTATTGCAGGACGGAAAAAGCGCTCTCGACCCTCATTTTACGGTTTATCAGGCGATTGCCGAACCAATCCGAAATCTGCTGGACTTGTCGAAGGATAAAGAGCAGGCCAGAGTTTATGAATTGCTTGACCGTATGGGGCTGCCGAAAGAAACAGCGAACAAGAAAACGGGAGAATTATCCGGCGGGCAGCAAAAGCGCGTAGGGATTGCCCGTGCTCTGGCTGTTTCCCCGCGCTATATCGTCTTTGACGAATCCATCAGCGGTTTGGATGTCATTCTGCGCAAAAGTATTTTGGAATTGCTAAAAAGAGTTCAGGAGGAAGAACAATGCTGTTATCTTTTCATTACCCATGAGATTGACGCGGCGCTTTATCTTGCGGACGAAATTCATGTGATGCAAAACGGGAAACTGATCGAAAGCCGTCAATGGAATGGGGATCTGAAGATATTTCAAAACCCCTATACCAAACAGCTTTTGCGCGCTTCCCACTTGATTTGAAATAGGTATATACGCTCCTTGAGGCGTGATATATACAAAAAACGAAAGGACGGTTTGATTTATGAAACTAAAATCACTTGCTGCACTGATGATGGCGGGCGTTATGGCGCTTGGTCTCTGCGCCTGCAACAGTACAACACCCGATACTTCCGGTTCTGATTCTACTCCGGTAAGTATCACAACAACAGAAAGCTGGGATTTTTCCACCGGCTTCTATCCAGCGATGTCCCCTGCCACTTCCAATGGTACTTACGGTTTCACCTACTATGCCCGTAACTGCTACGATACACTCGTCGTTCGGGAAAATGGTGAATTTAAGGCTGGGCTGGCCGAAACGTGGGACATCAGCGATGATGGACTGACCTACACTTTCCATCTCAAAGAAGGCGTGAAGTTTTCGGATGGTGCTGACCTCAATGCGGAAGCAGTAAAAACCAGCTTAGAGGCGGCATTCTCCAATTTGGGAGCATATATTGCATCCTTTGGTAAGATTGGAACACTCACGGAGTCGATTGAAGTGGTGGACGAACATACCGTGGCAATTCATCTTACCACTCCTTATTATGGTGTTTTGAACGACCTCGCCATGTGCAACCCAATGGGAATCGTATCGCCCAATGCGTTTAATGAGGATTTGACAACTAAAGAAGAACTGCTGACCCAGACAATGGGGACTGGCCCCTATATGTATGCCGGGGACGGTGACGGAACCTCTTATACTTTCGTCCGCAATCCCAATTATTGGGGAGAACAGCCTGATGTGGACGAATTTACCGTAAAAGTGATCGCGGATCCCGATGCTGCAATTCTCGCTCTGCGCAATGGCGAAGTGGATCTGCTTGCGGGTACATCCCGTTTGAGCTTTGCTGGTTATACCGAACTTTCCTCTGCGGATGGAATTGGCACCGTATTGGATGACAGCATTTCCAACAGCCGTTTTATCGGCTTCAATACACAGGAGGCTCCGTTTAACGATGCCGCTGTCCGGCAGGCGGTGGCCTATGCGATTGATAAGGAAACGATCAGCGACAGTGTATTCTCCGGTCTTGAAACAGCTTCGGAACAGTTGCTGGATACCTCTCTACCGTATTGCGATGTAGAAGCCACTACATACAGCTACAATGCAGATAAAGCAAAAGAATTGCTGGAAAGCGCCGGTTGGGTAGACAGTGATGGCGATGGCATCCGCGAAAAAGATGGCGCAAAATTGAGTGTTACGCTGGATTATATCACCAATCAGGGAACAATGGACGATGCGGCGCTTGTAATTGCTCAGGAATTGGGTGAAGTAGGGTTTGAAGTAACGCCTCGCGGTTCGGATAATATGACGTGGTTTACGCAGGTTTCTACCGATTTTGATTTCTCGCTCCACACAACCTACGGCGGTTACTATGACCCGTTCCTCACCATGACGAATATGAACCCGGAAATGATGTCCGACCCGATTTTGTGGCAGGTTGCCCTTACTATGGAAAATGGCACGGACACCATTAAAGAGCTGGACAGCACCGCTGATTTGGACCGTGTGCAGGAAATCTATAACGAGGTGCTGACCTTTACAGCAGATCAGGCCGTGCTGGTTCCGTTTACTTCAGCTCACCAGTATGCGGCATTTAACAGCGACAAGATTGAATCCTTCAGCTTCGGCAGTGACCAGCTTTTCATTGAGATCGCCAATGTAAAGGCAAAATAACGGTAGCTAATACCCAAAATACTTTGGATGGGAGGTGTGCCAATGGCTTTGACATCAGCAATGGAGGACTATCTGGAGGCAGTCTTGATAATGCAGCAGCGTCATGGTTATGTCCGTTGCGTGGATGTTGCAGAGCAGTTAGGCGTAAAAAAGCCTTCTGTAAGCCGGGCGGTCAAGGAATTATCCAAATCCGGTCATCTTGTAAAAAATGCCGACGGCACACTATCCCTGACAGAACTGGGATTGCAGTTTGCCGAACAGATTTACGAAAAACATCAGTTTTTTACCAGACAGCTTATTGAAGCCGGGGTTCCCCATGATATTGCAGCGCAGGACGCTTGTAGACTTGAGCATGTCATTAGTGAACTGAGTTTTGCGAAGCTGAAAAATGTTCTCGAAAAGAAATAATTCTATACAAATTTATGGCGGCTTGGAAGTACAAAGCCGCCATAAATATTTTTGCTTTTCTATCATCCCTATATCTCTGTCCCGTCTTTAAAGGTCACCCGGATGTCCTTCTCACGGTATACCGTCACAAAATCCACCAGACTCGACCATAGCCGCTCATCAAATTCTGTAACCGGCTCCTGCGTCTCCACCATGCGGAGGAACTGCTCCAGCAACTTCTTCCTGTCATTTTTATCGGCAATCGCCTGGGTGACTTCATCAAACTGTGCCTTGACCGCTTCATATCGGCTCACCAGCCCGTTGTAACGCTCTGAATACTCATCCTGGTCGAGAGCCGTCCGGGCGTTCTCTGCCACGCACCGCTCCACCAGCCCTACGACAACCTCCAGTTCTTCCTTCAGTTCCGCCTGCTGCTTTTCCAGTTCCGCACTGCCACACAGCATGGCGATAACCGCCCGGACATTGGCACCCAGCTCAGCCTTTTCCGAAAGCAGAATATTGACCGCCCGGACAAAAGCGTCCTTGACCTGCTCCTCTGTGACATGGGGCGTGCTGCAGGGCTTTCCGCCTTTGTATTTGTGGTTGCACTGGTAGATGACCCGGCGGTATTTGTCCGTGGAGTGCCAGACCTTGGAGCCGTACCAGCACCCGCATTCACCGCACTTGATTTTCGAGGAGAACATACTCACGCCGCTGTAACGGTGCTTGTCCTTTGTCCGTCTCGCCATCTCCGCCTGGACATAATCGAAGGTCACCGGATCGATGATAGCCTCGTGGTTGCCCTCCACATAATACTGCGGCACCTCGCCCTCGTTTTTCTTTGTCTTCTTCTGTAGGAAGTCCACCGTGAACTCCTTCTGTAGGAGGGCGTCGCCCTTGTACTTCTCATTGGTAAGGATACTGCGGACGGTGGTCTGGCTCCAGACCGCCTTGCCGCCGGGAGTCGGCAGTTTCCGCTCCGTCAGTTCCTTTGCGATGGCGTGGCAGGTCAGCCCGTCCAGGAACAACTTATAGATCAGCTTGACGGTCTTTGCCTGCTCCGGATTGACCACAAAGCCGCCATTCGGCCCCCGGTCATAGCCCAGGAATCGCTTGTAGGCCACACTTGCCTTGCCATCTGCGAACCGCTTCCGCTGTCCCCAGGTGGTGTTCTCCGAAATACTCCGGCTCTCCTCCTGTGCAAGGCTCGACATGATGGTGATGAGCAGTTCGCCCTTGGCATCCAGCGTCCAGATATTTTCCTTCTCGAAGTAAATCTCCACGCCTTTTTCTTTGAGCATCCGCACCGTAGTCAGGCTGTCCACGGTATTTCTGGCAAACCGGCTGACGCTCTTTGTTACGATGAGGTCAATCTTCCCGGCAAGAGCATCTGCCACCATCGCCTTGAAACCCTCGCGCCGCCGAGTGTTCGTTGCAGAAATCCCTTCATCCGTATAGATAGCGACAAACTCCCAATCGTCCCGCCCTTTGATGTAATTCGTGTAATAGTCCACCTGCGCCTCGTAGCTGGTGACCTGGTCCTCATGGTCGGTGGAGACGCGGGCATATCCGGCAACGCGGCGTTTCTTTGTGCTGTTAATCGGCACCGCCGTGTACCGGCTGATCGTGGCTGGAATGGTTGTCACTTTTCTTTGTGCCATGCATTTTCCCCTCCTTCCATTTGGCCTTCATGAGCTGGCGCATATGTTCTTTAAATTCTTCCGTGTGCTTTGTGCCTTTTCGCTTCGGCTGGGTGTATTCGCGCTCCGCAACGCTGCCGTCACGGAGGTGGAACCGTACCGCCGTACCATTCACGGTGATTTTCTCCAGCGCCGCATCCATCGACTCTTCGGAAAAAGCATCCAGGCCAAGGACATCGCAGACCATACTTTTCAGAATCTCATCCCGGATGTTTGTATTCCCGCATGTCCTTCCGCAGTGCCAGCTTCTGATGCGTGTGCCGTCTTTCCGGGTCATGCTCTGGCAGCGGAAGCTCTCACCGCACTGCCCGCACTTGATAAGCCCTGTAAATTCGTAAAATCTGCGCCGGTTCGGATTGGTTGCCTTGTGCTTATGAAGCTCACCCCAGGCGGCTCTGCGTTCTTCGGTCCACCAGTCCTTTTTGGCTGTGGATTTCCATTTCTTTTCCAGAACCGAGCCGTCATAAAAATGAAATTCCAGCGTATCATCTCCAACTACATAAAGCTGTTCAATCTGCGCTGAAAATACGGCATCGTCAAATTCGGCTGTTCCAAGCACCTCTGCGCACGCGTTCTTCAGCGCCTTTTCCGGGATCGCCTTTGCGGGGCAGGATTTTGCACCCTTTTCACTCTTTGTCCTGCAGATCCAGATGTAGTATACCTCGTCCGGGTTCTTACGCTGGCGCTTGCCGCTCCTGCGGTAGTTCTTCCCGCAGAGAGGGCATTTGATCCTGCTAGTAAAGCATGAGGTATTGATGCTCCAATTCGCCAAGGCCCCAAGCTCCCGGCGGCGTACTTTTTCTTCCTGCACCGCCTGGTAGACCTCCATCGGGATAATGGCCTCGTGAGTATTCTCCACGAAATACTGCGGTAGCTCCCCACGGTTGATTTTGCTTCTCTTGCTGATGGTGTCTATTACATATTCCTTCTGAAACAGGAGATTTCCCGTGTAGGTAATGTTGCCGAGGATCTGCCGGATGGATGAATTTCCAAAGTGCTGCCCTTTATAGGACTTCACACCCATCTTGGCAAGTTGCTTTTCCGTGGTTTCCGCCGACAAGCCATTCAGGTAATTATCATAGATGAGCCGAACAATCTTCGCTTCATCCTCCTGGATGACCAGATGGTCGCCCTCCCAGCGGTAGCCATAGATTTGAAAGCGGCCGTTTGGAATGCCCTTTTCAAACCGCTTTCTCGTTCCCCATTTTACATTGTCGGAAATGCTGCGGCTTTCCTCCTGTGCAAAGGATGCGAGGATGGTCAGCATCAGTTCGCCGTCCCCGTCCATCGAGCGGATGTTCTCCTTCTCAAAACGCACCTCAATGCCCAGGTCTTTTAAGTGCCGCACCGTTTCCAGAAGGTCAACCGTATTCCTGGCAAACCGCGAGATGCTCTTTGTCAGAATGATGTCGATTTTGCCAGCTTCGCAGTCGGCGAGCATACGCTTGAACTCATCACGCTTGACTGTATTGGTACCGGAAATAAAATCATCTGCATAAACGCCGGCGTATTCCCAATCCGGGTTCTTCTGGATTAGCCCACTGTAATAGCTCACCTGTGCGGAAAGGGAGTGCAGCATCCGTTCCGACTGCATGGACACCCTGGCATACGCGGCCACCTTTTTCTTTTCCCGAATGGTGGGAACGGCCGCTTCGATTTTCCTTAAATTCGGCATAAAATTGCCCTCCTTTCCGCTTCTATACATCACTCTAAAGGCACGTAAAGTCAACGGATTTCGGAGAATAATGTGCCGAAAACAGGACGGTATTTTTCCAGAAACATTGTATCGATCTGACGGTACTCTTCCTCGCTGATCAGCCCCTTTTCGAGCATCCGCCTGACCATGCTCATGGTCGCTTGGTAGAGTTTTTCGTTTGTCAGCTGTTCCTTACTCACCGCCGCCACCTCCAAACCGATGCTGGATGTAGCAGGCATGGCTGCAGTACTTTCTCTCGGTGCGCCCGTAAACCGAAAAGGTCCTGCCGCAGTTTGCACAGATGACCTCCCGGATCGCCCTGCGGTCAACTTGATCGAGATGGGCATTCCACCACTTGTTTCTGCACTTGTCAGAGCAGAACTTCTTTTCTTTCCGGCCAGCTTGCTGGGCGACCGGCGCCCCACAGCACAGGCACCGATGCTCACCCGCACCAGTGACCGGCTTATCCTCTTTCTGTGCGTTCCTGCGGCAGAAGGATTTTACTGTATTTTCTGAGATCCCGACTTTCCGGGCGATTGCGCCATAGCCCATGCCCTGCGCCCGGAGAGCGGATACGATCATTCTCTGTTCATTCGTCACCGCTGTCCCTCCAATCTGTAACTTTCTACCTCTGAAAGGACAGAAGCCGGGGATTTCAGCGGATAAAAAAAGACCCGTGCGCAGCCGACCTTAGAGAGCCGATTGCACACGGGTTTTCTTGTTTCCTTATTCGGTTTTTACTGCATAGTCCAGAGAAATCCAGCCGGCGCCGGACTTCAGCCGTCCCCAGCCAGCAGAGGCCCCCTGGCCGGACTGGACCTCCACGATGGTAAACACGCCTTTGCCGGTAAACTTCCCGGTTTTGGCATAGTCCGTCCCCGGCCCTTTGCGGATGTTCAGATCGGAGATGCTGACCTTGACGGTAAACGGCACATCCGGTGCCGCCTTCGTTGATGTGTTCGGTGTGTAGATGTTTACACCGTTATTATCGAACACGCTATATCCCGGATTGGCATCAGCGCACTTCTTGGCATTAGAGAGGATCTTGTATGCGCCTTTCTGCGATTTACTGTCAGACCATGCCTTACGGACACGGTAATAGCCCTCTGTCAGCTTTTCAGGATACTCAGTCTCGGTGCCCTCGGATGCCCCGCCGCCAAGCTGTGCTGTGACCTTTGCGGCAAGATCACCCATCCGGGCATACATCCAACTGCCCGGACAGGACTTGTTGGCAAACCAGCGATGGACAGTCAGCACCATCTCATCAGACTTCGGCTCATAACTGAGTGTCTTATCCTTATCACCCAGCCAGAGGAGCTTTTTCTTGCCGTTGCGCTTGCAGATATCCGCGCAGAGCTTAATGAGCGTCTGGTAGACCACATCCTTAAAGGCATACGGCTCTGTGGTATCGGACGCGCACTCGATGGTGACCGCCCGCTGGTCGTTGGCGCTGGAGGAGGAACACCAGGAACGGTTTTTCTCCTCCACATACATTCCCACACGGCCGTCCACGCCGATGCCGTAGTTACAGCTTGCCTGCCTGGAAGTCGGCAGGAAGATATTTCCCAGCGTCTCCACCGAGCATTGCCCCACCACGCAGTGGGGCGTAATGCGGTCGATGCTGTGTGTTCGCAGCCCAGAGTGATTGGGGCTGAGTTTCGTGTAAGATACCAGTGAACTGTTTGTGTAAGCCATTTAATTTTCCTCCTTTTCCGCCCGGTCATGGAGCTGTGCCAGGATGTCCTTCATCTTCTCCGGCACAGGGAGTCCCAAGTGCGCCGCATTCTCCAGAAGGCTCACGCCCTCGTTGGAGAGGTAAAAGAAGATGACCGCCGTGCGAAGGACGCTGCCTGTGCCAATCACCTGTACATCCAGGATGTTGGCGATCCCCACCAGCAGGAAGATCAGCACCTTCCGGCAGATGCCCTTAAAGCCCACCTCACTGGAGAGCTTCTTGTCCGAGATGGCGCACATCACGCCCGTGACATAATCCACCGCCACGAACACTACCAGGGCGATGAGCAGCCCGTCGCAGCCGCCCAGGAAGTAGCCCAGCCATCCGCCGATGGCGGCAAAGATCACCTGCGCCGTGTTCCAAAGTTCCTTCATGTTGATACCTCCGTTTCTTGAAATGGTTTTGTGTATGAAAAAAGCGGCCGCCCCGCAGGACAGTCGCCAGTTCCCGTAAGTTATTCTGTTTGCTTCGGCAGCCATTCCCACAGCCGCATATCCTCCTGCCCCAAAGACCACATACACATCCCCCGGAGCTTCCAGCGGTACGCCGCCTGGTTTGCCCAATAGATGAGGGAATCCACGTCCTGGTAGTAGAGGATGGAAAAGCCGTCCGCGTCTCCAAGGAACAGCCGGGATATCCAGATGTTGATGTCCTTCGGTATGACCTTTGCCGTGTAGTTCCCGCCGCAGGAAATCTCCAGCAGGTCGGAGTGAAAGAAATCATAATCCAGGGAGATGTCCTCGCTCCGGGTGGAGGTTTCCTCCACATCGGAGGTCAGCGTGAATACCTGGAACTCCTCATCCCAGGTGCAGTTCGTGCGGGATATCCTTCCGTAGCTTTTAAAGCTGCCGTCCGGCATCTCCACATCAAACCGCTCATACGGCTCGTAGGTCCAGGCGTCCCCCAGACGCAAAAGCTCACACACGGTCGTGTTGTCCGAGCGGTATCCGGCATAGCCTCCTGTAAAGCCGCTGACCGTTGCCGTAAAGCGCAGGGTATAGGATGAGCCGGAATACACCCGCACCCGGTTCCCACGGATACGCATCTCCACCGTGTACATGGAGGGATTGTCCCTCAGATCCGCCGATGCGGTTCTTGCGATCTCCTGGCTGTAGCTGCCAAGGAGCGTGGAACCATTGTATAACTCCACCGCCTGGGTGTCGTAGTTTAAGCAGCAGAACAGGCTGCCGCAGAATACGCCGGCCCGCCCGCTGCCGTTTGCCGGGAAAGCCAGCCTTGCCCGCAGGTGCAGCTCTGAAAAACCGTCATACTGCCACGCAAGCTCCCCATGCCCTTCAAGCTGGGAGTAGACACGCTCCATCGAATATTCATCCGACCGCCACACCTCGAAGGAGCCGGAACGCACCGTCCAGTAGTCCGTCTCCAGCACGCCGTAATCCTGGAAGTCCTCATACCAGATGAGCGCCGAGTCCGGCTTCCTTCGGAGCATCTCCAGCGTCAGCTTAAAGCCCTTATCGGGTACAGCCATATTGCCGTCCACATCCTTAAAACTCCTGGGCGCAAGGGCAAAGGCAGCCTCCCCGGCGGTAGGTTCCTCGGAAAAAGCCGAGCAGACGCGGAAGCCGTAAAACTGGACGCCTTTGGCATCCACTGAAATGGTAATGGTGTGTGTCCCGGCTGAAAGCGTTACGCCGCTTGCGAGGGACGCCCAGAAGGTACTCCGCCAGTACGGCCACCACAGGCGGCTTTCCGTGAAGTGCTTTGTGCTGCCGTCCAGCGCCGCATAGATGCCGTTCTTATCCCAGAAGGGATAGCAGAGCCGCACCGCCACATCGTAAGTTCCCGCTGCGTTCACCGTAAAACTGTAGGTCACCGAGCCGTTATCGCCCAGGGTTGCGATGCCGTTTTCAATGGAGACAATGCCAGACGCGCTGGAGTAGCCGTCAGCGTCCCGGTCGATGAAAATAGTTCCGAACTCGGTTTTCTGCTCCTTGCCGTAGGCAGTCAGGTAGCGCCTGCGGTTGTATGTGTCCGCAAGCTGAGGGTACTCGCGGGAAACTGCGTCCGCGCCCTCCATGTAGTCGTAGACATGGGGATACGCATAGGGCACCTTGTCATAATCATCCCAATAGGCCACGATAGGGAGAAAGGGCTGGGGCGGCGCGTCACCTGTGAAGTTGTACGCTCCCGTCATCCAGTACCTTGCGGCGTAGTAGGTGTTGGAAACGCCCCGGTAAGTCTCGCCCAGGTTCTCCGGCGTATCGTAAATCTGCCAGTTCCAGCCGTAGGCCGGCATCCCCAGGAAAATCTTCTCCGGGTCCATGACCTGGGTGGCGTAATCGTAGATGCCCTCCAGCCAGCTTCTCGGAGAAACCGGCCCAGGCGCGGAGCCTGCCCAGGCCATGCCGTAGCTCATAATAGACGCCGTGTCACAGTAGGCATCGAGGTCCCCGTAGACACACCAGTTCTCACCGCCCACCGAGCCGTTGACGCTGGTCATCCCCGGCAGGCAGATGTTCATGTGCTTCGTGGCATCGTAATTCTTTACCGTATTGTAGATGTTCTGGAACATGGCGGTTGACGCGGCATGGGTGGAATAGCCGTCCCCGCGTTCCAGGTCGATGTCGATGCCGTCACACCAGGGATACTTCTCCATGATGCGGATGATCTCCGAGAGGAACATCTCCTGCGCCCCGTTTGTGTTGTCCCGCAGGGCGCGGAAGATGCTGTTCGCCCCGTCGTTTGCCACCGTCAGCAGCCACTTGATATGAGGCCACTTGTTGATGTAGGTGAGCATATCCGAAATCGCCACGCCGCTCTCGTAAATCTCCCCGGTGGCCCGCACCTTAAAGGAGAACAGCCCAATCTGGCTGATGCGGTCGCCGTAGTCCCGGAGGGCTTCGTACATCCGGGCATTGCCCATGAACGTCCATACCATGATCTGTTTGCCTTTCAGCGTATCCATCAGATCGGCTCACCTCCATCCTGCATTTCCTGCATCTCAAACAGCACCCGCGCCGTTTTCCCTTCCGGGAGCGTCACCTTATGCTTGGAATCCCAGGCGGCGCTGTACTGGTAAAAGCCCTCCTTTTTCTCCGGGCTGCCGTTCTTCGTACACTGCCGTGTGCTGGCAAGCAGAGCAAGGTCCGCTTCGGCGGGGACGGCGTTGGGGAAGGATACCTTCTGGCCGCCCACGCCCTGGCAGAGGGAAACTGCCCCCGCTTCCAGGTCGGACTTGGGGTACAAATGCACATCCAGCCCAGCGGAAGTCTCCCCAAGATTAAAGAGGATGACCGTTTCCTCGCCCCGCACCACGCCATTGAACCAGACAGGGGCCTTGACCTCGCCGTCCACACGCAGCTTTTTAAGGAATGGTTCGGTATGGGGCGTGTATCCCGTCAGCGCCGGACCTTCCTGGAGCATCAGGTCAGTAAAATAGATCGTGCCGGAGCAGTCCGCAATGGTAGGCTTCACGGTAACGCTCACGACACGCATATCCTGTTTCCGGTTGATAACCTCCGCCAGCCGGATAAAAGCAATCTCAGCCATCCAGCGTCCACTTCATCTCGCAGGGATGGCCTACCCATCCCGTCACCACGGACCCTGCCTGCAGGAGGATGTCCGTGATATAAAGCGTCCCGGTGCAGTTCGTGATGCACACCCGCACCGTGATGGACTTGACCCTGGAGGAATAATTCTCCGGCGCGATCCGGGCGGAAGTTGAAGATAAATATGCCATGCCGTCCTCCTTCCATCAGTACAAATCAATGAACCGGCTTTCCGTACTGCCGTCCTCATACTCGATCACCACTTCAATGCCCACCTGGGAATCCTCGCTTAACTTCTCCAGATTTTCCGAGCCGATCTGCGCCGACAGGGTGTAGCTGGAGCGGTTGGCGGGATAGACGGTCTGGGACAGGCTCTTGGTCATGCCGGCCACGCCCTCCGCTTTGAAAGACGCCGTGCCGGACGCGCCGTTTTCACTGTCCGCCTCAAAGCCGGAACTGACCCAGTAGGCAAGCCCGTCATCGGCGCGGGAGTTTCTAAGCAGATTGAAAGGAACCATTTCCCGGATGTCGTTGTTGGATACCATGCTGGTGCCTTCCAGCGAGTCCGCCGCGTTGTCCCATTCACTGGCGGAACTGCCCAGGTTCTTCAGCGTGGTGGAAAGCTCCAGCACCGTGTTCCACGGCTCCTGCAGGTTGTATTCCCGGCGGACAATCCTGGTGGTGACCGAAAGCCCAAGTTCCTTATCCTCCACACGGACGTAATCCCCAAGCTCCCAGGCTTCATGCTCGTAGCCCGTCAGTACGGATAAGTCCATTGCGTTTAACACATAGGAAATGGTGGGCTTTGCGTAATCCGCCAGCCGCATCTCGGTATATTCTTTCATCTGGTAGGGATTCGTGAAAGAGGAGCAGTCCAGGGTGGAGATTCTCACCTCGTCTGTGTAGGTGAAGTCCTCCACATAGGGCCTTCCGCCGTTGATGTCCGCGAAGGTCATCCCTTCCGCGCCCACGGCGTACAACCGGGTCACAAGCTCCCTGGTGTCCACCACCCGCCGGATGGATTTCATGTTCTTCTTGTAGGCAAAAAGGGCGCCGCTGTCCTTGCCGTTGACCGTCAGCAGATGCACCAGCCGGTTCGGGCAGTCAAAGACCAGGTCGCCGCCGTGGAGGTCTGCGGTATTCCGGAGGATGGACAAAGCGTTTTTCTCCGTACTGGTCCAGGTGCGCTGTGTCCGCACTGTCACCGTGCCGACGCTCCATTCCGTACCCTCCAGGGCGTATGCCATCGCCGTTTCCGGGTACTCCGCTTCAAAGGTACGTTCCTCCTTGCGGACAGAGAAGGTCAGGTCATAGAACTCCGCCTCCGCGTACACCTCTGTGACGGCGCTGCCGTCTGTGTCCCTGGTGTCGGTAACTGTCCGTACCTTATACACATCATCCACGATCTGGATCTTCTTCTCACTGTCGATATACCCCCGTTTGCCGTCCCGGTAGGGGATCTTAAAGGAAAGGGTGTCCTCGCCGTTGATCTCGCTGGTCACAATGATGTCATAGGCGTTTTCCAGCACCGCCTCCCATGCCCCATTACTGTCCAGCACCACCGGACGGGCATAGCCGATCTTCTCATAGGGCGCTTTTGGGATGTCATAGAGCCGGATATCAATAACCTTCGGTGTCCGGGAGGTGTCTGTGGTAGTCAGCGTTACCCGGAACCGGATATACGCCCGGTTGGGGGACGCCAGTTTCCCGTCCGAAGGGACTGCCGCCCAATCGCTCCATTCCTCCAGGTCATCGCTGGTGGAAGTCTCCATCAGGGAAACCGCCGTGGCACCGGAGATGTACTCGCTGGTCACAGATACACGCCCCGTGCCGGAGAGATTGCAGTCCGCCGCCGCTGTGGTCAGCACACCCTCGGATGGGTAAACGCCGTTTGATGCCCGGAGCGTGACTGCCCCCGGCTCCGTGATGCCGTCCACATCCCCGGAGGTATCGCCGCTGTTGGCGCAGAGGGAGGAAAGGAAGTAGTTTTCCAGGTCCCCTGCGGTAAGCTGGGTGTCACAGTCCAAGAACCAATCGTCCAGCCCTCCGGCGTACCAGTAGGAGTCGGCGTGCATCCCCAGAATTAAATCCGCCGTGCAGGAGCGGTTCAGTTCTCCGGTAAAGGAAAGCACCTCCGACGCCCACACCGTGCCGCTGCCCCGGTCGCCCACCACATACTGCGCCGTCTTGTTGTCCGGCTCGATCAGGCAGGCGATGAAGTACCAGCCGCCGTTGACCAGGGAAAAGGGCGGGTCCACCGACTCGTCCAGAATCAAAGAACCGGTATCGTTGTAGAGCATAATCCTCGGCTTGCCACGGATGAGGGACAGGTAGAAAATCGGCTGCCCCGGCCCGTACCGGGTATTGAAGATCGGGCAATAGGTGTTCCCCACGGAATAGGTGGTGGGGTTCATCCAGCCGCCGCAGACGATCCTTGCCCCAAGGCTTGCGAAAATGCTGCCGTCATTGGTCACCTTCAGATAGTTCTGCTCGGAGGATGGGTTCACAATGTTCATGCGGAAGTAATTCCCCAGACGGTTTGCGGAAAGGGATGCGCTGGTGCCGCTCCAGTTATTAATGTATGCCGCCCGCCCCATGCCGGAGGAATCCAAAAGGCAGTCGTCCTCATCCGGGTCCGATTCATTGAACCGCCACAGGCCGCCCTTTGCCCATTCTTCCGGGAACTCCCCGGTAAAATCCGTCTGCTTGTTCAGTATCGTTTTCAGTGCCATAACCGCTCACCTCCATCGGCTCCTTGCCTGGATTTCCAGCCCCGTAAACGTGGCGTTTGCCGCCGTTACGGAAACCGTGTTGCCCCCCACCGCCAGCGTGGGGAAGTTCAGTTCCTCCAGATACGGCAGGGCGTTCCGCAGGATCATCCCGTCCGCGTCCTCCACATAGGCGGTCATCCGGTCGGTATCCACCACCAGCGTCTCGCCGGACGCAAGGGTGGCGTTGACGATCTTCAACTCTTGCCCGTTGGTAGTAATGCTGATGGAATTGCCTGCCCCGGAAGTAACCACGCCCTCAATGCGGTAAATGGGGTTGGACTCCATGTTCCCGATGAGCCGCGTGACCGTGCTGTTTCCTGCTTCCGTGATGGAAAAGGTCTCATCCTCGATGGCATAGCCGAAGGGGTCCGGACAGAAGAAGGTCAGGTCAAAGCTGCCGGAAGAACGCAGGAGCCGTTCACACTCCACCGCCGCGTTCAGTCTTGCCATGAAGTATCGGTCCGGCACATCGTCCAGGACGAGCTGCTTTAAGCCGCCCACCGGGTCGAGCCACGCAGCGATATCGTCCAGTGTGGAAACCAGGGCGGAAAAGCTGTGCCTGGGGAAGATACTGCAAGAGACCACGATCTCCCGGTAGTCGAAATCCGCGCCGAAATCCGTCACGCCGTATTTACCGGGAACCGTTGTAGTAAAGTTCCGCAGACTCCCGCTGACCTGCCAGGAGGTCAGCCTTGCCTTTAAGCCCATGCTCTTGGATGTAATGTCGTTATACGAAAAGCCCACAGGCTGCACCTCCTTTTATGCTGTGCTGAACCGTCCCTGGGCGCGGGAGCCGGTCTGGATCAGGTTGTATAGTTCCTGGGAAATCCTACGGATGTCATCCTCGCTGCGGACGATCATCTGCTGGATGGTGATGAGGGTTCCAAAAGAGGAGCCGCCTGTTCCGCCCATACTGCCGGCCACAGAACCCACCGTCCCGGCTGTGTCAAAGGCAAAGTTTGACGGGACTGAGGACTGCATATCCGCCGCCAGGCCATTCATCACGCCCAGGATGCCGTTGTTCAAATCCTCTGCGGCGCTGACCGCTTCACCGGCGCTGTCCTCAATACCGCCGGCAAGGCCCCTGCCCAGCATCTCGCCCACCCAGGCCATTTCCTTCGAGGGCGAGTTGATGCCAAAGAAGCTGCAGATCCCGTCCCAGATGCCGGAAATCCAGCCGGAGACTTTGTCCCAGATCCATCCGGCAAGGCTCTGGATACCCTGCCACAGCCCCTGCACGATGTTCTTGCCGATGTTGACGATCTGCCCCATAGACGAGGTAAAGGCATTCACAATCCCCGCAATGATCTGCGGCACCGCCTTTACGATCTCCACGATGATGGTAGGCAGGTTCTGGATCAGCGACACAAATAGCTGCACGCCTGCCTGGATGATCTGCGGGATGCTGTTTAAGATGGCGTTTACCAGCGAGGAAATAATCTGCGGGATTGCCCCCACAATGGTGGTAATGATGGTCGGCAGGTTCTGGATCAGGGAAATCAGCAGGTTCACCCCTGCGTCAATGATCTGGGGGATGCTGCCGAGGATGGCCGTCACCAGCCCGTCAATGATCTGCGGAATCGCCGCTACAATGGCCGTGATGATCTCCGGCAGTGCGGAGACCAGCGAGGTCAATAACTGTATCCCGGCATTGATGATCTGTGGGATTGCTCCGACAATGAACTCCACAATCGCCGTAATGATGGCGGGCAGGGCCGCGATCAGGACCGGGATGGCGTTCAGCAGCCCCTGGGCCAGCCCCATAATAAGCTGCAGCGCCGCGTCCAGAATCATCGGCAGGTTTTCGATCAGGGTCTGTACGATCTGGGTAACCACAAGGACAATCTGCGGAATCAGAGTGGGAACCGCCGCCGCGATGCCCTGGGCCAGCGTGACGATGATCTGCGTCGCGCCTTCCATCACAGCCGGAAGGCTCTGGATGATGCCGGAAAGCAGCGAGGTCAGCATCTGCATCCCGGTGTTTACAAACTGCGGCAGCATGGAAACCGCCGTGTTCACCAGCCCCGTAATGGCCCCGGCAAAGGCTTCATCCGCCCCGTCCACGCCGTTGACCATGTCGGTAAAGGCGGAGATGACTTCCGAAATTGCCGGGAGGAACTCTGCCCGGAGGCTGTTCTTCACATTGGAGATGGTTTCCCCAAGCCCCGCCAGGGTCTCGTCAAGCTGCGCCTGTCCTTCTCTGGAAGCCACCAGCGCCTCATTGTTGCGGTAAAACGCGCCGCTCGCCTCATCATAGGCTTCGGAGAGGGTCTCCATGATCAGGCGGTTTCTCTCGCTTTCACTGGAACAGGCAGCCAGCTTCTCGTTGAAGGCATCCTCGCTGATGCCCACCCAGTTTAGGGCGTCCGCCAGGGAGCCCGTGACCTGTCCCACCTTGGCGGTTTCGTTGGCGGACTCGATCATGCCCTCGATGGGGAGGGCATCGCCAAAGGTGCCGTAAACGCCTGCGGCAATGTTTGTCCACTTGGTAATGTCCTGCTCGTTCTGGGCAAGCTGCGCCAGGAGCTGGGACGCTTCTGTGGCCGTGTCCGTATCGCCCAGGATTTTATAGAACTCCGTGTAGGATTTCTGTGCCGCGTCCCCGCTGTATCCCGCCGCTTCAAAGGCAGTGGTCAGCTTACCCTGGGCTACCCGGTATTCCTCAGTGGCTTCGTCCAGGTTCCAGATGGCGCTGCCAAGTTCCTGGATGCCGCTTAACGCCGCCTGGATGCCGGAGGAGATGAGATTGCCCATCGCCACCGTAGCGACCGAAAGGCCGGAGCCTAATTTATCTGCCCCGCTGGATGCGTCCTCCAGCGAATCGCCGAAATCCTCCGCCACATCCCCGGCATCCTTCATCCGCTCCCGGTTCTCCCGCAGTTCCCCGGAAAGCTGGGAAATACGCCCCTCCAGTTCCTTTGCCTCGCTGGAGCCTTTCCCGTACTCCAGAACCGCATTGGAATAGGCGCGTTTCATCCCGGCCAGTTCCTCTTCCTGACGGGAAATCTCCTGGGAGAGCCGTTCTGTGGCGTCCGCCGCCTCCGTCTCTTGCCGGGAGAGGGACTCAATGGCCCGCTCATTGGCGGAAAGTTCCCGTTCCATGCCGTTTAGGGCGGCTTCGGCGTTGTTAAGCTGGATCTGCCAGTTCTGCGTCCGGCGGTCGTTCTCCCCAAAGGACTCGGAGGCGTTCTGGAGGGCAGCCCGCAGCGTTTCGATCTTCTGGCGCTGGGCGTCGATTTCCTTGTTCAGAACAGTATTCCTCGCGGAAAGCGCCTGCACGGACTTATCGTTTTTATCAAACTGCGAGGACACCAGCTTCATCTCGGAGCCAAGCACCTTGAAGGACTGGTTGATCTCGGACAGAGCCTTTTTAAATTCCTTCTCGCCCTCAATGCCAATCTTTAGACCGAAATTATCCGCCACGGACCGCACCTCCTCTCCTTAAATTCCGTAGGGAATCACATCGTCAATGGTCAGCACCTGCTTCGGCTTTGCGATTCCCATAAACTGCTTATGGCATTCCCAGAGATCCATAAGCAAACCAAACGGCATGAGCCACACCTCATCCTGCGAGAGATTCAGATGGGCCATGCCGTAATACAAAAGCCGGGTAAACAACTCCTCGTCACTTACCCGGCCGCCGTGTTTTTTCCCTCCGGCTCACTTTCCACGTTCCGCTTGGTACCCCGGTACATTGCCTCCATGATGGCGTCCTTGTAGTCGGTCAGCTCCATCGGGGAGGTGAGAAGCTCCACCTCATCGGCGGTCAGTTCCGGCTTTTTGTCCTCCGGGTGTTTCAGGTTGTGGACGAGGATGAGCTGGTTGCAGAGAAGGGTAATCAGCCACACGATCTCGTCCAGAGCCATCTCAAAATTTTCCGCTTTCATCAGCTTCTCGCCCAGGTTCTCCAGCCCGCCGTAGCGTCCGGCGATGGCCTTGGTCGCCCTGGTGGTCAGGAGCATTTCGTATTCCTGCCCGCCGATATTGACAGTAGCTGTTCTTTCATCCATATCTCAAAACCTCCTATTACCCTTCGCCGCCTGTGTCAGATGTCTGATCCGCATAGGACGGCTCATAGACCTCATCGTACCAGCCCGTGATAACCGTGGGAGACACACCGGAGTCATCCTCGGACACCTCCGCTTTCCAGGGGTGTTTGCCCTGGCCGTCCACCTTATTGCGGCGGGTCACCGTCCCCTCGATGGAAGGGGTGGAAAACTCGATGCTCTCGCCCTTGGTGGTCAGGTTGGTGGCCGGGATACCAAAAATCACGCGGTACAGCCAGAAATAGCGGTATTTGCCGTTTGCTTTCTTGGCCCGGAAGCCGATGGCAACCGGAGCGCCGCCGTCCTCCGATGCGGAGATCAGGACGCCGTTTTCATCAATCACCGCCCCGGTCAGGTCTTCCGCCACGCTTTTCCCAATATCGTCCACACCCAGCGTCAGCGTCCCGCTCTGGAACTCCTTCACGACCTCCGCCGCGCCATCGTCTGCGTACAGCGTAGCTTCCGCCAGTTCCACGGAAAGCTCGGCGGTCATGGCTTTTGCCAAAGCCACCGGGGCGGCATAGGTCTCATCGCCGTTTTCACCCTCGGTAATCTTCGAGTAGAAAAGTTTATCAAGGCCAATGGTAGCCATAGTTCATTCCTCCAATCCATACAGTTTTGCCACATCAATGGCATAGTGGTGGTAGCCGGTATCGTCCTCATGGCCGATGTACCGCCTGTCCGTAATCACAAAATCAGCGGCAAGGAGCGCATTTGAAAGCTGCCCCTTCCGCATCAGATAGTTCCCTTTGGAGAACAGGGAGAGCCGCGCCTCCTGGGCTTCATACCCCGGCAGGTTATCTGCGTGAAGTTCATAGGTATCCGCCAAAGGCGTGACCACCACATATTCCTCCGGCGGCTCCCCGGAGAACACGCCCGTCTCCACAGGCAGTCCGCAGCCGGTGACCGCAGCCTTGATTTCCGAAAGCAGGCTCAAATCTTCTCCACCTCCTCGTCCAGCTTCGCCTTCATGGCGTTGATACAGGCATTCCGGGAAGAGGAACGGGCTGGTTTTAAGAAGGGTTTTGCGGGCTGGCCGCTTTTGCCGTATTCCAGGATGGTGGCGATCTTGGCGTTGCTGTCGCCGTCCGACCTCGGCTCGGAAAAGCCCACCTTCACATTGAAGTCCCCATTCTTATCCTGCAGGGCGGGAGATGTGCCAAGGGAGCGAAGAAGCTCCCCGGTGCTTCGGGACTCATACTTCGTCCCGCTGCCGATAACCGCCTGCAGGTTGGAACGCACCTTGTCCTCCACAACCTCCGCACCCGCCTCCAGCACCTTCGGGAGAATCTCATCGGTTTTATCCGCCAGCCGGGATACCTTCATCAGGAAATCATCCGGCATCCTCCATGTCGCTTTAGCCATCGTCCTCACAACCTCCATATCGTTCGCTTCCGTGCAAGCACGAAAGCTCATTCATTCCGGTGTTCGTCCTCTCCCCAAAAAGCCATGCGGCTTTCCGGGGACCCCTAACGCACCTCCTGTACCAGTACTTCCAGATACATCCCCCTGCCTTTGACATCCTCCACCGAAGTAATCTCAAAGGTATGCCCGTCACAGAGGATGCGCATATCGGTTGTGACCGTAACGCCGGGTATCACGCGGAATTGAAAAAGGTCGGTGGCAGTGGAAAAGGATGCCATGTTGGCCCATTTCTCACTGCCGTGCCGGCCTTCCCGGTAAGCGCGTACCTCTGCCACGGTCACATCCGTTTCCGTCTTAAAGCCCTCATCATCCTGCGTGAACTGTTTTTCCACAATGGAGATGAAGGTGTTCATCTTTCCAAAGCTCATGTCACACCTTCCATTCCCGGTCGAGCCGAAGCAGAAGGTTGACCGTGTTCCAGACCTGCTGTGCCGCGTTTGTGTTATCAGCAAAGAATCCGCCCGTGGAACCGTCCCTGGACTCATAGAAATGCGATGCCAGCATAATCACCGCCTGTTCAGTGGTGGCCGGCATTGCGTTCTCCGTATAATAGCCCTCCTGGATATGCTGGTAGCTCTCCGCGTAGGAAACAGCGGCGGTGATGTAGCTCTGCAAAAGCGCGTCATCCACCGAATGTTCCAGAATCAGGTTTGCTTTGACTTTTTCCAGCAGAGTGTCCATCACCGCCGCCCCCTTCCTTAACTGGATGCCATCAGGCCCGCTGCCTTCAGCTTGGCCAGCAGGCCGTTGAAATCAGAAACCAGAGTGGAAACATCCTCCGCAACACTGTCTGCCTGGTTTGCCGCCTGGGGAACCTCGGCGGCGGGCAAACCGGTAACAGAAGCCCCCTCCTTGATTTCGAGGGTGCCTCCGATCACCCACTTATCGCCACCCTGCTCCATGTAGTTCTTTACGTTGTAACTCATCTGTCAGCCCTCCCTTACGATGCTTTCTGTACCAGCACCTTGACAGCCTCCGGCAGGATCATCTTGCCGTCCACGCGCTGGGAAGCGAGGAAGCCCACCTGACCGTTTGCCGCATACAGTTCGTTCAGGCGCTTGAAGGAACGCCCCTGGCGGTCTGCGATCCAGTAGTAGCTGAAGTCGCCAAAAGCGATGGTCTTCGCGCTGGCGGCGATGGCGGGCATATAGGCCGAAGTACGCACAGGACGACCCAGGATGGTATCCGGCGTTCCGGCAGTCAGGGAAGGCTGCCACAGGTACTGGCCGCTGCCATCTTTCAGTTTACGGACTGCCTTGATGGTGGAATCGTTCAGCACCCACACAGCGTTGCGGCGGTAGGGCGATTTCAGGGAGTAGAACAGGTCGATCAGTTCATCGGCGGTAATCGCGGTGGCAGATGCGGCAGTGATGCCGGTCTCTGCGCCGCCGCTGGCTGCCAGGATGCCCAGGGGCTTGCCGGAGCCATCCCCGGTAAAGAAGGCTTCCTCCTCCTTGGCGCCGATACGGCGGGCAAACTCACGGGAGATGTAGCTTTCCAGGTCAAAGACACTGTCGTTTAACAGTTCCTCGGAAACCTTGATCATCGTCCCCAGCTTATACGCCCCGATGGATACCTGGCCGAAGGAATCATCGCTCTCCGTGTAGGCACCTTCCTCATCGATCCAGGATGCGGTACCCTTGGTCGCCACTACCGGGATCTTCCGGTCGCCGCTGGATGTCTGGATCACCCTGGCAAGCTGGCGGAATACATTTTCCTCTTCCAGTGCTTCCACCAGGGTACGCTCGTACTCATCCGGCACCAGGTAGCCGCCCTCGGAATCCGTCCCGATCTGCAGCGCATTCACCACGGTAGGCATCGGAGCCTTGGAACGCATCATGTTCCAGAAGTTCTGGCGGTACTCATCGGTGGCGCGGCCGGTCTTAGTCTCCTCCTTGCCGCTCATGGGCTTACCCGTCAGGGGCTTGTTTACCGGGCGGTTCAGTTCCGCCTCCAGCGCCTCCTGACGTTCCAGGCGGGCGATCTCCTTGCCCAGGTCGGTGATCTCCTGCTCCATACGGGTATAGGCGGCGTCATCCTCGGCGGACAGGACGCCCTTATCGTTTCTGTGGGAATCCAGAAAGGCTTTCGCGGCTTCCCAGGCTTTGGCGCGCTTCTCGCGCAGTTCAAGAATCGTCATAGTGGTATCCTCCTTAATGTTTCAAAAGATTGAGCCGCTCGTAGAGACTGTCTACGGAGCGGCCCTTGGGTTTGGAATCTTCGGTTTTCTTAGGATTGGTCCTGCAGCTGGCCGCGATCTTATCCATCAGGGAGTTGACCACAGCGGCTTTGGAATACAGCATGGACACCGCAGGCGGCTCCATGTCCTCCGGGATCTCCGCCCGTGCCAGGACATCATCGGCAAAGCCAAGCTCCACCGCCTTGTTTGCGTCCATCCAGGTCTCTGCGTCCATCAGATGTGAGAGCTTGGCGCGGGACAGCCCGGTCTTGATTTCATAGGCGTTGATGATGGAATCCTTCACGCTGCCAAGCATCTCGATGGCCTTCTGCATCTCTGCGGTATCGCCCATAGCCACCGTCATGGGATTGTGGATCATCATCATGGACACCGGACTGACCAGTACTTTTGTACCAGCCATAGCAATGACCGAGGCTGCGCTGGCTGCGATGCCATCGATCTTCACGGTCACGTTGTGCGGATAATCCATCAGCATGTTATAGATCTGGGCCGCCGCCACGCAGTCGCCGCCGGGGCTGTTGATCCAGACCGTGATGTCCCCGTCCCCAGCCATCAGTTCCTCCTTGAAAAGCTGGGGCGTGACGTCATCGTCAAACCAGCTTTCCTCAGCGATGGTGCCGTTCAGAAACAGCGTTCTCTCCACTGTTTCCGTCTGATTCTCCTGATTCGTCACCGTCCTGTTCTTCCACTTCCAGAACTTCTTCATCGGGTTTTTCCTCCTTTCCCGTTTGTGTATCTGCAAAAGCCCCCGCATTCCCCAGCGGGAGCATATTGCCGTTGATCAGGTACAGGTCGCCGCCTTCCTCGGCAGGGATGCGGTCCATGTTCTCCAGTTCCCGGATGTCATTGGCGCTCATCCAGCCGTTCTGCCTTGCGGTAGCGTAGCCGGACATCCTGCTGGCATAATCGCCCCGGAGCAGCCCTTCCACGTTGAACTTGGCAAAATACCGCTTCTTTTCCTCCGGGGAAAAAAGCGTCCGCTGGATGGACTGCTCCCAGCGCACCAGCCAGGGCTCCAGCGTGTATTTCACGAACTCCAGAGACTGCTGCTCAATATTAGAAAAGCTCGACTTCTCCAGGTCGCCCACCATGTGGGGCGGCACCCGGAAAATTCGAGCAATCTCATTGATTTGAAATTTTCTGGTTTCCAAAAACTGTGCCTGTTCCGGCGAGATGCCAATCGGCGTATATTTCATTCCTTCCTCTAAGACAGCGATCTTATTAGCATTACCGCTGCCTCCAAAGGTGGACTGCCAGCTTTCCCGGACACGCTGCGGGTCTTTGATGGTACCCGGATGCTCCAGGACACCGCCAGGGGCCGCACCGTTTGCAAAGAACTTCGCCCCGTATTCCTCACAGGCAATCGCCATACCGATGGCGTTCTTTGCCATAGCGATAGGGGAATACCCCACCAGTCCGTCAAAGCCAAGCCCTGGGATATGCAGCACATCGGAAGGATTCAGCCGGACAAGACTGCCTTTGACCGTAGGCGCATCATCCATGCTGACGGTGTATTCGTAATAAAGCTGTCCATTGCTGTCACGATTCACCGTCATCCGGTCCGGCATCAGCGGATAGAGGGCAATCACTTCACCTTTTCCGTTGCGGATAATCTGTGCGTAAGCATTGCCCCACAGCAAAAGATGGGTCATGAGCGTCTCCCGGAACACGAAGGAACTCATCTCCGGGTTTGGTTCGTCATGCAAGAGCAGATACAACGGATGGTTAATGGCTTTCTCCTTGCCTCCGTTCTCCTTATAGTGGTAAAGGTGCAGAGGAAGACCTGCCACTGCTTCCGCCAGGATGCGGACGCAGGAATACACCGCCGTCATCTGCATGGCAGACCGTTCATTCACTCTCTTGCCCGCAGTGCTTCCTCCGAAGAAAAAGCTGTAAGCGCTGCCCGTAGTGCGGTTCTGGGGCTTATCCCTGGAACGGAAAAGCCCGGAAAAGATACCCATATCGAATCACCGTCCTTCCTCAAATAAACAAAAGGCCCCGGCTGTCATAAACCGAAGCACCTGTATCATTGCCACAGCGGATCGCACGGTCAAGCCCCATGATGGTGGCGATTGCACCGTCAATCTTCTCTGTGGATTTTTCTTTGTCCGCCTTGATGTTGCCCGCCGGGTCAGTGCGGATGAAGATGTTGTCCATCATCCACCGCAGCACCGGGTGGCCTCCGTGGGCGATCTTTTCCTCCAGCACCAGCTTCATCAGTTCCTTGGTAGGAGGACTCATATCCTTAAAGCCCTGTCCGAATGGGACTACTGTAAAGCCCATGCCCTCCAGGTTCTGCACCATCTGCACAGCGCCCCATCGATCAAAGGCGATCTCACGGATGTTGAACCGTTCGCCGAGGTTCTCGATAAATCTCTCAATGTAGCCATAGTGGACCACATTGCCCTCGGTGGTCATCAGCACACCCTGGCGCTCCCACAGGTCATAGGGGACATGGTCACGGCGCACACGGAGATCGAGGGTTTCCTCCGGTATCCAGAAGTAAGGCAGAACATAGTATTTGTCCTCCTCGTCCAAGGGTGGAAAGACCAACACAAAGGCCGTGATGTCTGTAGTGGAGGATAAGTCCAGACCTCCGTAGCAGATGCGCCCTTCCAGATCATCCTCGGAGACCGGGAAGGCACAGGCGTCCCACTTGTCCATCGGCATCCAGCGGACAGACTGCTTTACCCACTGGTTGAGCCTAAGCTGCCGGAAAGCATTCTCCTCACCAGGATTCTGCTGGGCAGATTCACAAGCCGCTTTGACCTTGTCGATACCTACCGTGATGCCGAGGGACGGGTTAGCCTTTTTCCACACCTTGGGGTCTGTCCAGTCCTCATCCTCGGCAGCACCGTAAATGACAGAATAGAAAGTAGGATCGACCTTCCTGCCTTCTGCGATATCAATGGCTTTCTGGTGTACCTCGTAGCAGATGGAGTTGGTGTCGTTGCCCGCCGTGGTGATCAGGAAATACAGCGGCTGCATCCGGGCATCACCAGAGCCCTGGAGCATGACGTCAAAGAGTTTCCGGTTGGGCTGGGTATGCAGCTCATCGAAGATCACGCCGTGGGTGTTAAAGCCGTGCTTGTTTGCCACATCCGCCGACAGCACCTGGTAGGAGGAGTTGGTGGGCAGATAGGTAATCTTCTTCTGGGATTCCAGTATCTTCACCCGCTTGGAAAGCGCCGGGCAGAACCGCACCATATCCACCGCCACATCAAACACAATCTTTGCCTGGTTGCGGTCTGCGGCGCATCCATACACCTCGGCCCGTTCCTCGCCATCCCCGCAGAGGAGCAGGAGCGCCACAGCGGCGGCAAGTTCCGACTTGCCCTGCTTCTTTGGGATCTCGATATACGCCGTGTTGAATTGGCGGTAACCGTTGGGCTTTAAAACGCCGAACAGGTCGCGGATGATCTGCTCCTGCCAGTCGATCAGTTCAAAGGGCTTGCCCGCCCAGGTGCCTTTGGTATGGCAGAGGGACTCGATGAACATCACCGCATAGTCGGCGGCGTCCTTATCGTAGTGCGAGGTCTTCGCCATAAACCTGGTGGGCTTGTATTTCTTCAGTTTTCGCATGGACACCACCTCCAAAATGGCATAAAAATAAGCCGCATCACTGCGACCTCCAAAATGGTTCTGTACGAGAGAAAGAGCCATGCGGCTCGATCTCAGGTTATTGTTTTCGCGGTTATTTACTGCTGCATCGCCCAGGCGATGGCGTGGCCACCATCCTCGAAAAGTTCTGCGCTCATGGCGATGAGGTTCAGGCGGCACTCAATGTAGCTGTACCCGGTTTCTTCCGGTGTCTCGATGAACTCGTATACCCCGGCGATGAATCCCTTCCAGGCATGGTCGGTGACCAGTACCTTGTCGCCCATCTTCAGCACCGCGCCCTCGCCGGCGGTGACCTTCATCGAAAGGTTCTCCATCGTGCTGGTGTTCGGCAGCCGGTAGCGGTTTACGCAGTTCTCGGTGTAGTCCTCGTATCTCTTAATCCCTGTTTCTTTCATCTTCGTATCCTCCGTTTTCTTCGTTTTCTTCGTTTTCCCTTTCGGTGTGTACATATTCGCTCTAAAAGCACATATTATCAAGTTAATTCTGATCATAATCTGCACAAAGATCGGAGGAATAAATTGTGTATATCACTCCTGCGTATGGCGGTGGATCGTCTCAATGATCTGCTCCTGCTCGGACGGCCCCACGCCAATGGACTGGAGCGCCTGCCTGGTGCCGCAGTCCGGGCAGATGAGCGTTTCGTTGTCCTCCCGTGAAAGTGCCGGAGCGCCGTGGTAGGTCCTGCCGCACAGTGGGCAGACCGCCATTCGGATCACATTATCCTTCATATCCGCATACCTCCCTGCATTTATCGTAGGCGTCAACCAGGACGTTTTTATCAAAACGGAAGGTATCGTACCCTTCCAGGCAAGTCCTCATATAGAAATTGCTCGGAATCCCAACCGGCCTGTCCTCATGCATGATGTAGGCAAAGGCCGTCACCGTCCTGCGCTTTCCCGTGCGGATGCCTTTGTACTGAAGCCGGATGTCCCGCTTGTAGTAGAAATTGGGGAATCCTTCGTAGCGGTCGAGAGCGGCTTCATCGGTCGCCGTTACCTCCCAGATCACCACAGGGACTGTGCCGCCTTCGCTTTCCTCGATGGTCAGGTAGGAGCCGGTCTTACTCCCCTTAAAAAGCAGTTCCCAGCCCTTCAGGTTGGCCGTGCCGAGGATCGTGGCGTGGGGACAGCGCATCCGCATCTGCCCGACATTCAGGTTGCTGCCGTAAGCAATGTAGTATCTTTTTTCTTTCATGGTATCCATCCTTTCCGAAGGGGTTACCCTTCTACCACCTTAAGACCGCCGAAGCGGTCAAGGGTAAGGTGGCAGGAGGCTAACTCCTGCGGTTCCTTCAAGCGGCTGCTCTACCGTGCCGGAAGGCTGTGTCCCCGGTCAGGTTGCGGGTCAGGAAATCCCTGGCCGTTGCGAACTCCTCGCCGATGAAGCCCAGGCGGAGGAGCCAGGTGCGCATGGCGTATTTGGGGTTCTCGTTCTGCTGGGGCTTGGGGCTTGCGGTGCGCACATCCTTTGCCATCTGGCTTAAGGCCAGGCAAAGCTGGATGTAACTCTTGAGCTGTCCTGCGTGGATGCCGCCCCTGCGCTCTGCGGTCGGCTCATCAAATTGGAAAAGCCGGAATTCGACCGTCCCCTTGGTAAAGGTGGCATGGAGGTTCAGCATATGGTAGCGGCTGTCGTTGTAGTGGTGGCTCCTGCCGTAGCTTGCGCCGTTGCTGGTGTACCAGATGTCTGCAAGGTGCGCCATCGAGCGGGGCTTCCTGCGGTTGACCTGCTCCAAAAACCGAGGGTCTACCGTGCGGCAGTAGCGGCTCATGCGGCCCCGGTCGAGCTTCAGCGCCTCGGCGATCAGGCTTTCGTGGCTCGCCATGATGTTGGCAAGGTTCCGAAGGCTCTGCGGCGTGTGCCCCTGCGCCCCGATGTGGATGTGGACTCCGCATCCTCTGGAGGCATCGCTTTTCGCACCGTTGTGGCGAAGCTGCCTGCAAAGTTCCTGCAGGGTTTCGATGTCGCCGTAGGTCAGGATCGGGGTGACCAGTTCGCATTTCTGCTCGTCCGGTCCCGCAATGGAAACGTCCTTCTGGAATTTCCATTCGCGTCCATCCGCATCCCAAGCCGACCAGGTGCTGTATCCGTTGCGGCCGGCGGTGTTCTCGTATCTGCCTGTGCCGAAGTAGGCGGCGGCAACCTTCGCTGCCCTCTGGCGGGTGATGCTGTTCATCTCGACCTCGACCCCGATGGTCTGGTTCTTCATCTCTGCAATCTGCCTTGCGGTCTTTTCGTTCATTCTGAAATCCTCCGTTTTCTGCCTTGCGGCTGTGTGTTTTCCCTTTCGGTGTACACATATTCGCTCTAAAAGAGGATAATAGCAAGTTCATTCCGCGTTATATATTACACAAAGATGACCGCAGGATATTGTGTAGTTTATGGCTGTTTGCCGCCATCCGATATTGGCTTGAGAAGGCCGTTTTCCTCCTCATCAAGGATAGCAAGAGCCAGGCGGAATCCCGTCCGCAGCCCATCGATGAAGTACTCCTCAGCGGTCATGCCCGCAATGGCGGCTTGTAGACAAATCATCTTATCGAGAACTGTGGCTGCCTCCTGATCCAGCATGGATCGGAGCTTTTCTTCTTCATCGGCCAGACCGGCAGCAGCCTTTCCATACTCCGAATTGCGATCAAACTGCTTTTCATTCGGATTGATGTTCCCATAGAAGAAGTCCTTCAGAATGTTATTCGGCATGGCGGTCACCCACCTTTTTCACAACGTCCTCCCCATAGACCACGTTCAGGCCGCTGCCGTTGTCCCAGCGCATGAGGAGGGAGCCGGTATCATCCACGCCTTTGACGGTGCCTTTTGTGCCGGCGGGCGGAGCCTGCACATCATCCATCCGCACCAGTTCCACACGGGTGCCGGCAGGATATTCCCGGCGGATGCGCTCCACAATCTCTCTACTCGGAAACTTCATGGCTCACACCCCCGTTCTTGAAGGCCGAGGAACCGGTCAGGTTCTTCAGCAGAATTTTGCGTTCCATCTTGTACTCGCTGCCGATGAAGCCCAGGCGCAGGAGAAAGCAGCGGAAGGCGTATTTCTCGTTATCCACCGGTTTCTCAGTCGCTGTTACCCGCTTGGCATTCCTGCTCATCTCGCAAAGCGCGGAAATGAAGTGGGTATAGGCGGCTGCGGAATCTGTGTCCACCTGGGAGAACCAGGGAAATGCCACCCGGTCTTCCAAAACCTCGATGCGAAGGTCGGTGATGCCCAGGGCCTTCCGTATCAGATTCCCCTTGGCGTCCAGCAGCTTGGTAAGGTTGCCCACCGCCACCTTGTCGAGCGGGATTTCCACCGTAAGCCCCACGTTTGCCGCCTGTGGCGCAGTGTCGGCGGCTTCTGCCGCTTCCTTGGTTTCCTCCCCGAAGGGCTGCTCACCGCCGTCCTGCGGCTCACATTCAAAGCCGGCGGCGGAGATGGCTTCCAGCACCCGCTCGACTTCCTCGCTGTCGGCACGGTCGTCAAATAGGAGCGTCCCATCCTTGGTGACCGTGAAATAATCAATCTCATAATTGCAGGTGGGCATGAACTTGTATTCCGCCCTGGCGCCTGTGGCATTGGCGATAACTTTTACCAGTTCCTTGCGCTTGGCGCCCGTCACATTGTATCTGATTTCCATGTGCGAAAACCTCCTTTGTTTTTGGTAGGTACATATATCACTCTGAACCCCTGAAATAGCAAGCGATTTTCGCACATTTCTCTGTAGAATAGAAACCAATTTATCCTTCCGAAAACTGTGCATAGTACACGATCCCGGAAAGCACAAAATAGACGTTGGGGAGCGCCACGCCGTTGCCCCACATTTTATATTCCGCGCTGTCGGAATGGGGATTCTTCAGCCACTTGACGATCTGGTTCCGGCTCTTTGGCTTGGAGGACGTCCCCATGACGGAGCGGTGTATCTCAAACACCTCTGTCCAGAACTCGATCTCATCCTCGGTCGGCTCGTCTGTCCCAAGCCCGGCGCACCACCAGTCCGGGAATCCTTGCAGTCTGGCGCACTCGGTAGGCGTCAGTCTGCGGACGATGTACTCCGGCTCGGTCTCGTTCACCACAGGCGGGTCCTTATAGTCCCTTGCCATCAGGGTCGGGGACTGTTCCTCAAGCGTCTGGGTGTAAGTGCCGGTGGTCATACAGTAAGCCACCGCATGGCGGTCAGCGGCATCCAGCGTAAAGGACACATCCTCATTCACGCCGCCGCCCTGGGGACCGTTCTTGTCCGCCCTGCCAATCATGGACCCCTGCAGGGCCACCACAGCCATGCCGCCCTGGTTGCAGGTAGGATTGCCACCGTTCGCATCCAGGCATCTGGAAGTTTCCGCTTCGTAGAATCCGCTCTTGGGATTCTCCGATTTCATGGCGTTGCTGTCCTTGGAGCAGATACCATAGACCTTCGGCACGAACAGTGTCTGGTCATTGTTGCAGCCCAGAGTGGCGGATTTATTATCCTGGATCAGCGCGCCCTTGCCGCCGCCCTCACAGCCGGAGCGGATCTTCAGCGTCTTAGGCGTCTCCACTACAAAGGGCTGGTTGTTCCCGCCCATACCATAAGTGGCATTGACCGTGGGCGCTGTCTCCAGAGGGCCGATGTATCTGGTGTCCTGGCTATGGTTCTCATAGACCGCCGCCGGCACCGTACCGGCACGGAGGGTGGGCGAGGTTTCCTCCCCATACCCGATGCCCCTGGCTTGTGCGGAATGCTCGGTACAGAAGCCGGCGGCACCCATCACGCAAGGCGGGTGCCCGTGGTTTTCCGCCCGGAGAGTTGCCGCGACATCCTCCGTCACATCTATGCGGCTGCCGCCCTGGTCATTTAGGCAGACGCAGCCTGACGCTCCAGCGCCTTCCGCAAAAGCTCCGGCAACTCCTTGCCACGGGCGGAAGCCCTGCGGAGTATACCCAGACACGCCTTCGGACTCAAATAGTATTTTTCCGGCACTCCCGCCTGCAAAATCTGCGACAAGGTAGATGCGTTTTCTGCGCTGGGGGACTCCCCAGTACTGCGCATCAAATACCCGCCATGCGAGACTGAAATCGTCTGCCACGATCTCCCCGGCGTTTGCCCATCTCTCAGGTCGAGCAGGATCAATTTCGTATCCTTTGACCGAGCAGATCTCTTCGAGGACGGACTGGAAGTCCGCGCCCTTGTTGGAACTGAACGCGCCGGGGACGTTCTCCCAGACAATGTACCTTGGATATCTGCCATCAGTTGCACACCTCATTTCCTTTACGATCCGGACGGCTTCATAGAACAGGCTGGAACGGGAGCCGTCCAATCCTTCCCGCCGACCCGCAATGCTCATATTTTGGCAAGGCGAGCCGAAGGTGATGATATCCACCGGTTCAATCTTCCTGCCGTCCATCCGGGAGACATCGCCATAGTGCTTCATAAAAGGCAGCCGCTTTGTGGTCACCCGGATGGGGAACGGCTCGATCTCCGAAGCCCACACGGGGGTAATGCCGGAGAGCAGGCCGCCCAAGGGGAAACCGCCGGAGCCGTCAAAGAGGCTGCCGAGAGTCAATTTATTCAACTGGTACCTCCACCTCTTTTACAAGGTCGGAGTACATCATCTTTTCTCCGTTTCTCTCCACAAAAATATCCTCCGGCGGGATGCCGTTCTCCACGGCCCTGCGGAGGATGACCGATGCGTACTTCTCGTCCAGTTCCATCATGCAGCAGACACGGTTCATCTGCTCACAGGCCATCATGGTGGAGCCGCTGCCGCCGAAGGTGTCAATCACCACGGCATTCTCTTGGGTGGAATTCCCGATGGGATATCCCAGCAGGTCCAGCGGCTTGGAGGTCGGGTGGTTTGCATTGCGCTTCGGTTTGTCGTAGTTCCAGATGGTGGTCTGCTTGCGGTCGGAATACCACGGGTGCTTGCCATTCTGCAGGAAGCCATACAGCACAGGCTCATGCTGCCACTGGTAATCCGAGCGTCCCAGCACCAGGGAGTTCTTCACCCAGATACACACGCCAGCCAGATGGAACCCGGCGTCAATGAACGCCTTTCGGAAGTTCAAGCCCTCAGTGTCCGCATGGAACACATAAGCTACGCCGCCTTTCTCCAGATGCTCCGCCATGCACTGAAAAGCGGAGAGGAGGAAGTTATAAAACTCCTCGTCTTTCATGGAATCGTTCTGGATGGTCAGACCACTGGAACTTTTGAAGGAAACGCCATAGGGTGGGTCCGTCACGATGAGATTGGCCTTCCTGCCGTCCATGAGCAGAGTCACATCCTCGGCGGAGGTGGCATCCCCGCATACAAGGCGGTGCCGGCCCACCGTCCAGATATCACCCCGCTCCACAAAGGAGGCTTTCTCAAGCGCGGCGGTCAGGTCAAAATCATCATCCCTGGCTTCGCTGCCGGAATCATCCGCAAACAGGTCGGCCAGTTCCTTCTCGTCAAAGCCGGTCAGCAGGGGATCAAAGTCCATGCCCTGCAGAGACTCGATCTCCACCCGCAGAAGCTCCTCATCCCATCCGGCGTCCATCGCCATGCGGTTGTCCGCAATGATATAGGCTTTCTTCTGAGCCTCGGTGAGATGGTCGACAAACACACACGGCACTTCCTTGATGCCTTCCTCCTTTGCCGCCAGGATTCTCCCGTGGCCGGCAATCACATTGAAGTCCCGGTCGATGATGACGGGATTGATAAAGCCGAACTCCCTGAGAGAAGAGCGGAGTTTTGTGATCTGCTCCGGGGAGTGGGTGCGGGCATTGTTCACATAGGGCACCAGCTTAGTAATGGGTACAAGCTGCATCTCGGTCGTTGTCTTCATCGCACCAGCCCCCATTCCGCAAATTTCTCAAAACCGCCAAGGCTCTGGATGTATCTCCGGGCAGTCTCCACGATCTCTCTATAGAGAATGCCGTCCACCGTATCATCCCCGATGGCGCAGCACAGTTCCACGGGCTTTCCCGTTTCCTGCGCCTTCAGCCATGCGTAGATATTGACAGACACATCTGCTTTGGAGAGGTCTTTCCCGTGAAGGCCGCCGCCCGTCACGGAATCGGCCATGTCGCTGCCCAGCTTCCGGTTGGCTGCGCCGGAGTCCACATCCGTGCCGCCCGTCCAGTCGCCCAGGGGATTGACCTCGGCGGAGGGATATAACCTTTTTAGTTCTTCCGTAGGCGCATTGCTCTGGCAGAGGATCAGCCTTGCCTCATCAATGATGTACTTCCCATCCGAGGGATATGTGTGATACACATTTTTGGCAATCTCGCAGAGGGCTTTCTGCTCCTCCGTGACCGGCATTCCTTTGAAGATACCGTTGTCGCCGCAGCGGATTCCTTCTGCCTGGTTGTTGGCAAGGCGTCCGTCCTGCGGCACTTCCACATAATCCGGGTGCAAATTCCCGCCGATACGCTTCACAATGGCGTCCACCTCATCCTGCGAAATGTGTACGGAACTCTCCGCGATGATGTGACAGACACCGTGGCCGATGAGGACTTCCACAGCAATCCTGGGATTTTCTTCTTTCCTGTACGCCGCATCCACCAGTGCGCCGGCGATTCGGTCGGCCACCTTATCCGGGTGGCACGGATTTACTTTCTCAAACATGGCTTCACCCCTTCCTTGCACGGAGCAGACGCTCCATCAAATCGTCCTGGGGAGATATCTCCCCATAATCGGTGCTGCAGTTTTCCTTCACGATCTGGAAGATTTCGTTCCAGAGCCGCACCGCCTGGTTCATGTAGTTAATGCCGATGTTAATGAACGGGGATGGGATCGGCTTCTGGGTGGTAGGATGCTTGGAGAGGAAACCCATGCGGTTGGTCATCTCCTCGCACTGAATCCAGCGGGCGCTGCACATGGCGTACCGCTCCAATAGCTGGGGAGACACCTTCGCCGCACAGCCCACCTTCTTTAACCACTCCCAGGTTTCCGTGTATATCTCCTCCGCCTGGAGCGTGCTTCCGTCACGCTGCTCGGCGGAGAGGAACTCATGGGGCTTTGGCATATCAACACCCTCGACTTCGGGAATATCCAGCACTTCCAATCTGCGCCCGCCCGGATTGCCGTTCTCGGCTTTCTCCTTGACCGCGGACTTTTTTCTTCCCGCACCGGGTCTCGCGCCGCCGCGTCCGCCTGTGTTATTGGATTTTGTCGGCATTTTCTCACCCCTTTCCTTGAAAAATAAAGCAGCCGCAGCCGGCCGCCCTTAATTACCCTTTTGATTTCGCCTTTTTCGCGCACGAGGCCCCAGGCCGCTGTCCGCTCATGAAGGTCCCGGAGATTTTGACCGCCCCACGGTCACCGGTCGCCAAGCTCGTGATGCAGCTTTGTGTGGCAGGACTGGCAGAGAGACATCAGATTGTCATTCCGATGCGTCCCGCCCTGCGAGAGGGGGACAATGTGATGGACTTCCTCCACAGGAGTCAGCCGACCCTCCTTCAGGCACATCTCACACAAAGGGTGCGCCGCAGCGTAGCGGTCGCGGATTCGTTTCCAAGCCCTGCCGTACTTCTTGTTGTTGTCAGCAGGGCGGCCGTACTTGTTGTACCGTTTCCGGGCAATAGCTTCATGCTCCTCACAGTACTGCCCGTCCGTGAGGTTTGGACAGCCGGGGTAGGAGCATGGGCGTTTTGGTTTCTTTGGCACGCTGCACCTCGCTTTCCGGGCAAAAGGAAAGCCCTGCAGGATTGCTCCCGCAAGGCTCGTTCCTTGTCCTGTTTTTCTGATTCTAACTATATCACAGGGACAAGGTGTATTGCAGTGGCTTTTAGTGGCTTATTTCAGAAACGGCGTCCAACGCCCTGTGATGGAGACGGTACAGCCACCGAAGTTCATATCCCATGTCCACGGCGATCTGCTCCCAGGACTTAAAGCACAGATACCGCAGTTCCAGAAGGGTCTGGTACTCCGTGTTCTGGACAGCCTTGATCTTATGGACGATGTCTTTTTTCGTCTGCACCAGTTTGCAGATGTCCCCATTGATCTCCGCCTCCAGCTCAATGATGGAAAGGATGGCGTCCTCCATGCGGTGGAGGTTCCTCGTCTCACTTCCGGGCATATCCGAATAGGTCGCAGTTGCCCGTGTGGCGAGGTCATTCAGTGACGCCACCTGCTCCATCTTGCTCTGTATCCGCTGGTCAATGCGGAACGCCTGGGAAAGGTACTCCTTCATTTCCGTCTGCTGCTTGTTCATAGGCACTACCTCCGAAAAAGAAATTTCTTCCCTCGGATTTGCCTTGATTGACTCTCATTTTCTTAGGTTTGCCCGGACCGCATCGATCAGCGCCGACTGTGTCCTGTCCTTATACTGCAGGGCTTTCATAATGCGCTCATCAATGGTGCCGTCCGTGATGATGTGCTGTATGACCACGGTCTTGGACGCCTGCCCCTGCCGGTAAAGCCGCGCCACCGTCTGCTGGTACAGTTCCAGGCTCCAGGTGAGGCCAAACCAGCAGAGGGTGGAGCCGCCGCTCTGAAGGTTCAGCCCGTGACCGGCAGAAGCGGGATGGATCAGCGCCACGGGAATTTCGCCCCGGTTCCACTTTGCGATGCTGGCGTTAGAGTCCAGCCTTGCAAAGCCGATTTTCCGCATCCGCAGCCGATCCTCGATGCGGTCAAGGTCGTGCTGGTACCAGTAGGCCACCAGCAGGGGCTTTCCATTCATGCTCTCGATGATGTCCTCCAGGGCGTCCAGTTTCTGGTCGTGGATATATTCCACATCCCCGTCATCCGTATAGACCGCCCCATTTGCCATCTGGCAGAGTTTTCCGGACAGCACTCCGGCATTTGCCGCCGTCACCTCGCCCTTGTCAAGCTGTGCCGCCAGATCTTCGCACATCTCATCGTAAATGGCTCGTTCTGGCTCATCCATATACACCCGGTACTCGCTGTTTATGAGTTCCGGCATCTTGAGGTGGTCGGCGGCTTTCATGGAGATGGTAATATCGGAGATCTTGTCATAGATCCGTTTCTCTGCTCCCGGCAGAGGCTTATAGGAATACACCACCTGACCGTTCATCCTATCCGGCCGAAAATAGTCCTGGCGGTACTTGGTGATAAACCGCCCCAATCGCTGTCCCATATCCAGCACCTTAAACTCGGCGAACAGGTCCATCAGCCCGTTCCCGGACGGGGTACCCGTAAGGCCAATGACGCGCTTTGCCCTGGGGCGCACCTTCATCAGCGATTTGAACCGCTTGCTGTTCCAGTTTTTGAAGGACGAAAGCTCGTCCACCACGATGGCGTCAAATTCAAAGGGGACATTCTCCACCATCCATTGGACATTCTCCCGGTTGATGATGTAGATATCCGCATCCCTGCGGAACGCCTCCAGCCGTTCTTTTTCGGTACCGACCGCCACGGAATAACGGACATCTTTCAGATGGTCCCACTTTTCAATCTCCTGGGACCAGGTATTCCTCGCCACCCGCAGCGGTGCGATCACCAGGACGCGGGTAATCTCGAAGTAGTCGAACAACAGGTCGTACAATGCCGTCAGCGTGATGGCTGTCTTGCCAAGGCCCATGTCAAGCAGAATGGCGGCAATCTCGTGCGTTTCGATATACTCAATGGCGTACTGCTGATAATCGTGCGGTTTAAACTCCACCGCTGTCACCTCCGATCTCAGAAAGGATGTGGGGAATCTCGCTCTCGTCATCCAGGATGAATACCAAGAAGCCCAGCCGCCGTAAAAGGCGTATCCTTGACTCCTGCAGCGGCCGTGGTTTCCCGCCAGGGGCCTTTACTTCCACAAAGCCGCATTTCCCATCCGGCAATAGGATAAGGCGGTCAGGAACCCCGGAAAATCCCGGCGACACAAACTTTGGCGCAATCCCGCCTTTTGCCCTGACCGCTTTAACCAGCTTCTGTTCGATGACTTTCTCTCTCATGGTTTTCGTATTCCTCCCAACACTCCACAAGGGCATCCATAACTTCTTGGCTTGCGCCGCGATGTTCAAGATACCCGACCAGCGTTTTTAAGCGCCGCCTTTTAGGGAATCCATTTCCTTCTGCTTTCATGCTCCTGGCAAGAAGCCCCTTGGCGGAATTGCCCTTTAAATGGTTCTTTATCATCCATGTGTAAAAAAGCATTTTTCAACCTCCGTTTTTCCTGTGTGACGGTCATGTACCTCTTCCCCCGATTCTCTCTTATATATTGTTTTTTTTATCTCCTTAGAGCAACTCTGGTAGAGAGGTACATGACCTACACACCTGTTAATCCTCAAACTCCGATTTGAGTTTCAGCCCGTAAATGATCACGCCTGTACGGGTACGTTTTCTCACCACTCCCGTGGATTCCAGCGCGGAGTAGAAATCAGTCGTACTCCGGGTGTATTCGCCCATCTGCAGACAGTAGCTCCTGTAGGCGTTATAAAACTCCCCGGATTTTGCTTCAAAATCGTCCCCTACCTCACAGCAGTCATCCAGGAAATGGGCCAGCCAGTCATTGTTCTCCTTGTATTTCTGGATGGCGTCCTGCACTACCTTGGGCTGGACGATTTTGTAATCGCTGGCAATGACGCGCTTTGCGCCCTCGATGATCCACGAAAGCACAGCGCCGCCCGCCGTTTTGAACAGGAAGTCCGAATAGTTCTTGATGTCGGCCTTGCCCTCAATCTTGGCGTTGAAGGGGATTACGATGAGCCGGCGCCAGGTGCCCTGGTCAATGGCCCCGACCCTGGGCAGATGATTGGTATACAGCACCAGCGTATGGGTGGGGACATAGGAGAACGGCGCCTTGTACTTTTTCTCCGCATAGATCTCATCTGTGGAGCAGAGCTGCTTGACGTTGGAGGTGTTCAGGCGCATCCCTTCCTCAAGCTCGGCGGCAATGATCATCCTCTTGCCCTTGGCTTCCGCCAGTTCCGGTTTCACGTTGCGCTTGCAGCCCACGGTCAGGGTGTCTGCGGACATATTGCCGGAGTAGGTGCCAAGCACACGGGCGATGGTGTTCCAGAAGGTGGATTTGCCGTTCCTGCCCTCGCCATAGGCAATGACCAGCGCTTCAATGTAGACCTTGCCGATAGCGGCAAGCCCCACGATCTCCTGCACATAGCGGATCAGGTCGGCGTCCCCCTGGAAGAAGGTTTGGAGGGCGTCCTCCCAGACATCCATGCCATCCCCGGACGGGTCCACCGCCGTCTGCTTCGTGATATAGTCCTGGGCATTGTGTTCCCGAACAGCCCCCGTCCTCAGATCGCAGGTGCCGGACGGCAGGTTCAGTAAAAACTCATCCGCATCCAGGACGCGCTGCTCGATCTGGATCATCGGGCGGGCCTCCTTTAACGCCGCCGAGATGTATTTCGTATCCCGGCGCTTGATGGCGTACTTCCGATAGGTTTCCGCCCGCTCATACTTTTCAAAGGAGCGCCGCTGGGCTTCGCTGAACGCCGCCATCGCTTTCTTGGCGCCCATCGCGGCGAGCATGGCCCACGCGCCGTTTTCCGACATTTCCTTCATGCACCGCTGTATCTCTGTTTCCGCCTCTTCAAGCTGTCTCGCGGTCAGCTCCTGGGCAATGCCCTGGGCGTTAGGCTGGGATTCCTCCCAGAACGATCCGTTGAACACGATGTAGTCCGTAGCCGGGGAGAAGCGGAGCCGATCCATGTACTCCCGCGACAGCACAATGGCCTGTCCCACATCCGAGAAATCCTCCGGCATCAGCAGGAAGTCCTGGTTATACTGCTCCGGCGGGATATAGCCCTCCTGGGCCGCTACCTTCGCACCGAACTTCACGGCGCTGCCCCAGATGCCCGCAAGCTCCGCATCATCCAGCGGCGGGCTGCATTTTTCCGCTTCCTTCAGAAACTGCTTATGGGCCTCCTCCGTATTCCCCAGCCGCTTGATGATCCGGCCGGCGTAATGGGACATGGTCTTGTTCCGGGAACCCTCCGGAATCTGCCCCTGCGCTGCGTCCCACTCCGCAAAACTGTCTGCCAGGAACGCATCAATGGTAATTTCGCCGTCATACACCTCGACCACCCCATTCTTTACCCCAAACAGGAACCGGGCGCTATCCTTGGCCCCGTCATCAAAATAAGGGTAATCGGCAATCAATCTGTCTTTCCATGAGCTGTAAATCTCTGAATTTGTTGTCTCCGTACAGATAAAATACACATGGAACCGGGGCCTGGGGCCTCGTTTGCCTTTCTGTTTCATGTGGCTCCTGCTGTAGACAAAGATCATCCCCACGCCCGGAAAATCCATCGCCACATCAAAGGGCGTGAGCCAATCGTCAGGGTCATCCGAGTGGTCGTTGTCGCAGTCCATCGGCAGACAGTCCGCTTTCAGGAAATTGTCCACGCTGCGGTAGTTCTGCTTATATGCCGCGCACACATGGTCGAAGGCCGCCGCCTGCCGCATGGTGTCCGCATCCGTGACCGTCACGGGATTCGGATACACGCAGTTTGACCGGCTCCCCACCGTCACGGCGTCATAAATTGTCATCTGCATTCCGTTTCCTCCATATCCTCCGTAAAATAACGGATCGTCATATTTTTCTGCTTTGCCTTTCCAATCTCCCGGCGCATCCCGTCGGACACCTCGCCGCCGAACACCCAGAGCTGCTCACACTTGCCCAGCAGCACCAGATCCATAAAAATCGCCAGCTCCCGTTCCGTTTCTTCCGATAAGAACTGCGGGAACAGCAGATGCGGCGCAATGGGGATTGTGCCGGCGTCTGCGGCAAACCGGCTGTACCGCCTTGCTTTTTCGGCATTGCCCTCCGTGTCCCCAGAGTACGGTGAGCAGATATACACCAGCGGCCGGTATCTCGCTGCCTTTTCCTCCTGAACGATTTTTGTGAGGGCTTCATAGGCCGTCGGGTCGTAGTAGCCTTCGCTGTTATATCTGCTAACTCCCATACACACCCCTCACTTGATACCGCTCGACCAGGTCGTCCCGTCCAATGCTGACCAGCCGCTCGTAACTTTTCTGCCTGTCCGCATCACACTGCGCCGTGGTCTTGAAAAACAGGCAGTCCTTCCCGTGGAAGTCATTATCCTCCAGGCAGACGCACACACCGTCCTTATTAGCAAAGCAGTCCCTGTGCGCAGTACAACGCGGCAGACCTTTTGATTTCGCTGTTCCCATAGTCTGTTTCCATCCTTTCTCTGAAAATTGAGCGGCTTACACCTCTCTAATTGTGAAAGGACAGAAATCCTCCGTTTCAGCGGTGGGTATTCAAACTTTTCAAAACTCCTGTGACTGACCTTTTATTTTTATATTGACAATAAAGTATGACATACAGTATAATGACATTAGGAGGTGACGCTGATGGGAGAAGAAAAAGATTTATTATCCTCTTTGCTTTTGGAGCTTCGCAGAGGCACACTGACAATTAGCGTACTCAGCCAGATGAAAGAACCGAAGTATGGGTATGCTTTGGTACAGAGCTTGGAAGAAAAAGGCGTTGCCATTGACCCCAACACCTTGTATCCTCTCCTTCGCCGGCTTGAGAATCAGGGGCTTTTGGAAAGCAAGTGGGAAACCGGTGGCGCAAAACCGAGAAAATATTATCAGCGGACAAAATACGGAACAGAAATTTATGAGAAGCTGAAAGCATACTGGCAAAACTTATCCGCCGGAATGGACCGGTTATTAAGGGAGGAAGAATCATGACGCCAAATGAAAAAGACTATATGGATCGATATATTTACCAGGTAATCCGTCGGCTTTCCAAAGCTCAGCGAGATGAAGTGCGTATGGAGCTGGAAGAGCTGATCAGCGATATGTATACGGATAAAGGCTCTATGGAAGAGGCGCTGACTGAACTCGGCGATCCTGCTGAATTTGCAAAACAATATCAAGGCGACCAAAGATATTTGATTGGCCCGGAATATTTTGACACCTATCTGTGGTTTGTTAAGGTTGTCATAGTCTGTGCTGCCATACCGATTTTGCTTATTTCTCTGATAAATGCCATAGGAGAAATGCCTGCGATTACTGCACAGAACTCTGCTTCTGTCATTATCCGAGCCATTGTAGATGGTCTAATCACCGGAATTACTGATGCTATTCTGTCCTGCGTGTCCGCATTCGGTGCAGTGACCTTGACTTTTGCCATTATGGAGCGGAAGAAGGTTCAATTCGAGCTGAAAAAGGAAGAAAAATGGTCCTTAGAAAGTCTGTCGGGAGAAGGCAAAACTCCAACTTCCCGCTCCCGTTGGACACCAAAATTTTTAGAGCCTGTACCCGATAAAAAAGCAATCATAAGTCGGGGCGACAGCATTGTAGGCATTATATTTATCGTTATTTTTAGTGTGCTGCTGATTTTTGCTCCTCATTTCTTTGCTGCGTTCTTTACAGAAGGCGAAACCGTAATGACCGTACCTATTTTTAATCTGGAACAGTGGGGCATCGTTCTTCCCGTCTTTATACTAAGTCTGCTGATTGGTCTTGCAGACGAGATATTACGCTTGGTTGTCGGGGTCTACTGTAGACTGGTTATGATCAGTAATATAGTGTGCGGAGTACTTCAAATTGTATTGAGCATCATTGTACTAAAGGTCTTACCCATTTGGAATCCGAATTTTGTACTTGAGATTGAACAGGCGTTGGGCGATCATGCAGATTCAGGAGCAAGATTTCTCACTTACTGGAACGCTGATATGGTGTCCAACGGGTTTCTTGCTTTTATTGTTGCAATTACCCTATTCGAGATTGGCGTAACAATTTATAAAACGCTCCGTTATGGTGTTGCCGTCAAAAGCAACTAAAAAAAGAGGCTATCATGTTTTCCAAGACATGATAGCCTCTTTTTTAGTATGCAAAGATTTATAAATCATTATATTTTAATGGTTTCAAATATCAGATTACATTCATCTGCGTTTTCACACCACAGCTAACTTTGCTCAAAAAAACACCGCTAAAAAATGCCGTCCTTGTCCTTTCAGAAGTGAGAGGCACAGGGACGGCAAATTTTTCTCCGCTGAAAAAATCCGGTTCTGTCCTTTCAGAGACAGAGGGGCAGGAAAGCCGCTCGGAAACGGAGGTGCTGCGGATGCAGGAAAACACGGAGACAACCAGAGACAGGCAGCTTGACGAGGAACTCGCCGATGTGCTGATTGCCATCAGCGTGATCGCGAAGCGTCTCGCCAGAAAGCTGCAGACGGCAAATCAGGAAGGAGGAACGCCGGATGGGGAAAATGAGCGACCTGGACTTACAGATTAAGGAGCTGCGCTCCTGCGGGGAGACCATCATCGAAATTGCCAACACGCTGGCGGGGATGTTTTCTTCCCAGGCGGCGGAGAATGCGCCGCCGAAGGAGAAGCCGAAAGCACTCACCCTTGAGGAGGTGCGCCACCGCATGACGGTGATCGCCCAGGCAGGGCACTCGGCGGAGGTAAAAGCCCTCATTACGAAGTACGGAGCGAGGAAGCTGTCGGACATCGACCCTTCTAAATTCGAAGGGCTTCTGAAGGAAGCGGACGCGCTCGGAAAGCCGGAGGCAGGAAACGATGGGTAAGCATTCCTTCCTTTCCGCCTCCGCAAGCCACAGGTGGATCAACTGCCCGCCATCGGCACGGCTCTGCGAGGAGTATGCGGACAAGCCCAGCGAATACGCCCAGGAGGGGACCGACTGCCATGAGCTGTGCGCCTATAAGGTAGAAAAAGCCCTCGGCCGCAGGGTGAAGGACCCCACGGAGAACCTGACCTACTACTCCCAGGAGATGGAGGACTGCGCTGACGGCTACTGTGCCTTCGTGATGGAGGAAGTGGCAAAGGCCAGGGAACGCTGCGCCGACCCGCTGGTGCTTGTGGAGCAGCGGCTCAACTATTCCCGCTATGTGGGGATCGAAGGCAGCTTCGGCACCGGGGACTGTGTCATCGTCTCAGACGGGCTTCTCCACATCATCGACTACAAGCACGGGCTTGGCGTCCTGGTGTCGGCAGAGAAGAACAGCCAGCTTTCCTGTTACGCACTGGGCGCCCTCGACCTGTTCGATGGCATTTACGACATCGAACAGGTCAGCCTGACCATCTACCAGCCCCGCCGGGAGAACGTCAGCACATACACCATGAGCCGGGAAGAACTCCTGTCCTGGGCAGAGACCGTGCTTGCCCCTGCCGCAAAGCTGGCATACGAGGGCAAGGGTGAGTTCAAAGCCGGCGACCACTGCCAGTTCTGCAAGGCAAAGGTCAACTGCCGCAAGCGGGCGGAATACAACCTGGAACTGGCGCAGTATGACTTCGAGATGCCCGCGCTCCTGGGAGATGATGAGGTCGCCGCTATTCTTACCAAAGCGGACGAGCTGGTCTCCTGGGCTGGAGACATCAAGGACTATGCCCTGCAGAAAGCCCTCTCCGGGACGAAGTTCACAGGATTCAAAGTGGTCGAGGGCCGTTCCAACCGGAAGTACACCGATGAGGCCGCAGTCGCAAAGGCTGTCGAGGATGCCGGCTATGAGCCATATGAGAAGAGACTGCTGGGCATCACGGCCATGAGCCAGGCCCTTGGCCGGAAGAAGTTTGAAGAGCTGCTCGGCGGCCTTGTCTACAAACCGCCCGGCAAACCCGTACTTGTGCCGGAGAGCGATAAGCGCCCGGCCATGAACACAGCCATCAATGATTTCAAAGAAAATGAGGAGGACAACAACTATGGCAAAGATCGTAAATAAGACGAAGGTAATCACCGGCCCCAGAACCCGCTGGAGCTATGCGAATGTCTGGGATCCCAAGAGCATCAACGGCGGCACGCCCAAGTACAGCGTCAGCCTGATCATCCCCAAATCCGACAAAAAGACCGTGGAAGCCATCAAGGCGGCGATCCAGGCGGCCTATGAGGAGGGCGAGTCCAAGCTGAAGGGCAACGGCAAGACCGTCCCCGCCCTCTCGGTCATCAAGACCCCGCTGCGCGACGGTGATGTGGAGCGCCCGGACGATCCGGTCTATGCGGATGCGTACTTCATCAACGCCAATTCCGCCACCGCACCCGGCATCGTGGATGCGGACCTGAACCCCATCCTGGAGCGTTCCGAGGTGTACTCCGGTGTATACGGCAGGGCCAGCATCAACCTGTATGCCTTTAACTCCAACGGCAACCGGGGCATCGCCTGCGGGCTGAACAACCTCCAGAAGATCTCCGATGGGGAGCCGCTGGGCGGCAAGAGCCGTGCCGAGGATGATTTTTCCACCGAGGACGACGACGATTATCTTTCCTGAGACAACACAGGGCGGCAGTCACCGCTGCCGCCCGCCCATTCAAAGAAAATGCGAGGTAAATGGATATGACAGAGTTTTATGAGTTCGCAAAACAGTTTGATGTGATCGTGATTTTCATTCTCCTGTACGGATTTGCCGTCGGCAGCATCGTGTACTGGATCACCGACTTCCTGCACTGGTGCTGGACGAAGTTCAAGAAGCACAGGGAGAAAAAGCGCCAAGCGGCAAAACAGCCGGAGGAATAAACAATGCGCACCGGGCGGCAGGCACGAAACCCCTGCCGCCTGTTTTTATGGAGGTGATAAGTTTGGAAACATGGAAAGACATCCCTGGCTATGAAGGAAAATATCAGGCAAGCGATATGGGCAGAATCCGTAGTTTAGACCAGAAAGTTCGTGGAGTATGCCATTTCACAGGTAAAGAATTTTATCGAAATGTAAAGGGGCGAGTTTTAAGACCAGGGCAATTTTGCAAAAGCGGCCATGTATCTGTAGTACTTGGACGTGGAACGCCTGGACGCCCTGTTCATCAATTAGTAATGCTGACCTTCGTTGGCGCACCGCCAGATGGGATGGAGGTCTTGCATAGCAATGGTGATCCTACTGATAATCGGCTGGAAAATCTCAGATATGGCACACGAACAGAAAACATTCTCGATGTGTATAGGCAGGGAAAAGTTTGGAGAAAGCTGTCCGTTGATGACGTGCAGGCCATTCGGTTTGGCTTTTACTGTGGAATAAAGGGATGCGAACTATCAAAGATGTATGGCGTTTCGCAAAGCGTCATCTCGGCAATCCGAAAAGGGAGGATCTATTCATGGCTGAAATAACAAGTTTAGAAATTGATATTGAGTCATTCTCCAGTGTCGATCTGAAAAAATGCGGCGTGTATAAATACGCCGAGTCCCCTGATTTTGAAATCCTGCTCTTTGGCGTGTCTGTGGACGGCGGCGAGGTCACCGTATATGACCTGGCATCCGGCGACACTGTGCCGGAGGAAATTATCAAAGCCCTCTCAGACGATTCCGTCATCAAGTGGGCGTACAATGCGTCTTTCGAGCGGGTCTGCCTTTCCGTCTGGTTGAGACGGAACTATCCGCAGCACTTCTCCTCCTACAGCATAGAGGAGGACACCGTCCGAAATTACCTTGACCCGTCCTCCTGGCGCTGCTCCCTGGTATGGGGCGCATACATGGGGCTGCCCCTCTCTCTGGAGGGAATCGGCAAAGTCCTGAAGCTGGAAAATCAGAAGATGGCTGAGGGAAAGGCGCTTATCCGCTATTTCTGCGTCCCCTGCAAGCCTACCAAGGCCAACGGCGGCAGGACGCGCAACCTCCCGGAGCATGACCCGGTGAAGTGGTCAACCTTCATCGCGTATAACAAGCGGGATGTGGAAACCGAAATGGCGATCCAGCAGAAGCTGTCGAAGTTCCCCGTGCCGGATTTCCTGTGGGAGGAATACCACCTCGACCAGGAGATCAACGACCGGGGCATACAGCTTGACATGGTGCTGGTGGAACAGGCCATCGCCATTGATGAGCGTTCCAGGGAGGAACTCTCCGCAAAGATGCAACAGCTTACCGCCCTGGAAAACCCGAACTCCGTCCAGCAGATGAAGGAGTGGCTTACAAAGCATGGCCTTGAGGTGGACTCCCTGGACAAGAAAGCCGTGAAGGAGCTACTGAAAACCGCGCCGCCGGAGCTTGCCGAGGTGCTGGAGCTGCGCCGGCAGCTTGCCAAGTCCTCCGTAAAGAAGTACCAGGCAATGCAGAACGCCGTATGCGCGGACGGCAGGGCGAGAGGGATGTTCCAGTTTTACGGAGCTAACCGCAGCGGCCGCTGGGCGGGCAGGCTGATCCAATTGCAAAACTTACCGCAGAACCACATGACACATCTGGAAGACGCGAGAAGACTTGTCCGTGCCGGCGATTACGCCCTGCTCTCAGCACTGTATGACTCCGTGCCGGAAGTCCTGTCTGAACTCATCCGCACAGCGTTTGTGCCGAGGGACGGGTACAAATTCATTGTTTCTGACTTCTCCGCCATCGAAGCCCGTGTGCTTTCATTTTTGGCCGGCGAGTCCTGGCGGCTGAAGGTCTTTGCGGAAAACGGCGACATTTACTGCGCCAGTGCCTCCGCCATGTTCCATGTGCCGGTGGAAAAGCACGGGCAGAACGCCCATCTACGGCAGAAGGGCAAGATTGCCGAGTTGGCCCTCGGATACGGCGGGTCGGTAGGAGCCCTCAAGTCGATGGGCGCTTTGGAGATGGGTCTTGCCGAGGAGGAACTCCAGCCTCTTGTGGATGCGTGGCGCATCTCTAATCCGAACATCGTGCAGCTTTGGTGGGATGTGGACAATGCGGTGAAAACCACCGTCCGCCAGCGGCTGGACACAGAGACACACGGCATCCGGTTCCGTTACCGCAGCGGGATGCTGTTCATCGTCCTGCCCTCCGGCCGGCAGCTCTGCTATGTGAAGCCTAAGATGGGGACAAATAAGTTCGGCGGAGACTCCGTCACCTATGAGGGCGTCGGCAGCACAAAGAAGTGGGAGCGCATCGAATCTTACGGCCCGAAATTCACGGAGAATGTCGTTCAGGCCATCTCCAGGGACATCCTCATGTATGCCATGCGGACGCTGTCCCACTGTTTTATCGTCGGCCATGTCCACGATGAGCTGATTATTGAATGCAGCATGGATGTCTCTCTGGACGCTGTCTGTGAGCAGATGGGAAGGACGCCGCCGTGGATAGAGGGGCTGAATCTCCGGGCAGACGGCTATGAAACCATGTTTTACAAGAAAGACTGAAAAAGGCGGTGCCTATCGTGATGATAAGCACCGCCCAGCTTTTTAACGGTTGAAGATGTCCTTTACCAGCGGCTGCACCAGGCTTCGGATTTTCTTGATGTCATCCGACACCGTCCGCTGCTTAATGCCCAGCTCGTCCGCCATCTCCTGCTGGGTGGCTCCGTCATAGAGCAGACGGAAAATTTGGGCATACTTCGGTTTTATTTCGCCGAGCATGGTTATGAGATCTTCCAGAATCGTTTCGTAGATAACATCATCCTCAAACGATCCTTCTGAAGCCGGCTCTGCTCCCTCATCCATCAGTACGGAAAGAGAGGTAGGCTTATTCCGTTCGCGGCTAGCCTCTGAGAAGTGTTTGCACTTCTCGCAACGATTGCTCTCCGGGCAGCGGATGAGTCGGCCGTTTTTGCCTTTGACCATACAGCGGCCGTCCCGGTCTTCCCGTTTGATTTCCGCCCAGATCGGCGCCATATACGCCCGATACTCTTCCTCGGTTGCGTCCACCATCACCACCCGGCACTTGCGGTTGCCGATGCGCCGCCAGGTGACTTCCTCCTGCTTGATGCCAAAGTCACGGATAACTTCATCGGTTACCACCATTGGGATCTGATACTGATTGTCCTGTTTTTTACTCTGGTTTACTTTCATCTTTGTGTCCTTTCCGCCCGGAGCAAAGGACGGTGGGACACAAAAGAGCCTGTGGATGAAGATACCCACAGACTCTGCCAAGCCGAAAACGAACGCCAAAAGTCAACGGTGGGGGCATCTTCACTCAAGTCGCAGCTTTTATTGCTGCGGCTCAAGGTCTTATGCATCCCATCGTCCTAATGGCCATCTCGGACTATTGAGATTTATTTTTGGATGTCAGTTCTGCAAATGTGAAAATAAACTCGCTTTTGCAAATGAAATTTTCAAGATTTCGGTAGAAAGTTTCACATGATTGTGATATAATAAAAAATCATCTCTCCATGCTTCTTGAAAACACATTTCCGACTTCCTTACGCCTTTTCTTTTCAGAAGGCGCGTCCCTTATCTAAGGGTCGAGTTTATTATAAAATACTCGGTCGGTTAAAGCGGGTTCCCTCAGGTTGGCGTGGGTAGATTTGGGTAGAAAGGATGAGAGGATGAAATTTAAGGACTTTGCACATATGCTTTTTCCCATCATTGGGGCTGGGAACAGCACTCACGCCTTTGCCCGTTCTTTATTTGAGGCAATCGTCACTGAGGATGGCTTGGATATTCTCGACGGGTACGATAAGGAATCCTTCAAGGCGTATTACAACGGAAATACACAGATCACTGGTCTGGCAAAGAAGATCAACGCCTATGTAGAACCTTTCGGATTTTCTGAGTTCATCAGCAGTTTCCAGGATGGCGCTATTCAAGGACTCTGTGAGGCGTTTCAGAAGCATATTCCGGACATTAATTTACATAATGCGGCTGATAAGCTGGCAGACCTGTTCGCTTCCATCATCAGAGAGGCGGCGGCTGCCACAAGAAAATCGCCGGGGAAATCGGCGCAAACAGACAGCGATGCAGAATCTATAGAGGCGGAGGTCGTGGATGACGAAATGCCATCAGGTGCCGCCGGAGAAGACAAAAAAATAACCGTTATTCAGCAGCAGACAAATGTTATCCAAAATGGGGATCACAATGTCAATCTGACGAATAACGGTACAATCAATTTTCACTTTTGATGGAGGCGGCTTATGAATAACGAACTAATTCCGAAAACATCAATGCCTCCTGCGGCACAAAAAGTTGAGCAGACCGGCTCTACGAACGTCCATGTCACAAACCAGGGCGGCGGCGTGGTTAATATCAACTACAATTACCAACAGCCCGGCGGAAGTAACAGTGCGGAGCAGCTCATAGCAATACAGTCCTTCAGCAAGGAGTACTACCAGCTTCTTGTTACCTGCGAAGAAGATGTGTTCACCAACAACATCGTAACCATTACTGCAAGCCGCGCTCTGAGCCAGCATTTTGTCCCACCGGAAATCCTGGAGCGGTGTTCATCCCTGTCTGATGCGGGGGTTGCGGAATTAAAGACATTCCCAGCCCTTATCTGCCGGGAGAATACAGAGCATTGGGGCAGAACCGATCCAAACCAATGGGCGGTCTATGGCTACATCAGAAGGGTCAAAAAAGAAGGAAAGAACATCAAAGTTGCTTTCCAGCCCATATCTGTCATTAACCAGCAGTTACTGTGCGTGAAAAAGAACGCCATCTATTTTGATCTTAATATGGGCTGCGCCATTACTGATTTGAATGTCAGCGCATGGTCCGTACATAAGGTCAATCTCTTTGAGGCATTTGACGAGGCTGGGCTTACCACCCTCCCAAGGCCGAGCTAACAGGGAGGAATATCATGCCAGATAAATTACCCAGTGAAATTATACGGATTACTCTCGATGACGCCACATATAAAGGCACCGGCGTTGCCATTGCCCCAACTTACATCAATTATTTCTTTGGCAACAATGGAACGGGAAAAACAACCATAGCAAAAGCAATAAAAACTGGCTCTGGGGTAATCTATGCCCCTGGCAAAGCTGCTGTGGATTATCTCCCCCTTGTATACGACCAGGATTTTATTGATGCCAATATGAGGAACTACCACAATCTTCCTGGCGTTTTTACCATGAATGAGGCAAATGTAAAAATACAGGAACAGATTGACAGGAAGGCCGCTGAACAGAAAAAGGCACAAAAAATCTCTTCGGATGCTTTCGCTGAAAAGGATAAAAAAGCTAAAACGAAAGCTGCTTTGGAAAAACAGCTATATAAGGACTGTTGGGACAAAACAGAGGAACTGCGCACTGTATTCGAAGCGACTCAGGAGGGCAAGAAAGGGTCAAAACAGAAATTTGCCGAAGAGGTAAAACGCTACTCTCCCATACAGCATGATGTTGAAGAATTGAAGCGGATGTATGACTCTGTCTATTCTTCTACGGCAAAACGGTATGGCAGATTTAACGTAGTCAGTGATGTTTCTGCGCTTGACCACATCTCTGGCTGTGACATTCTTTCCCTTGCGATTGTGAATACCTCAAACACGCCATTTGCAGACTTTCTGAAAGAAGTCGGGTCAACTGAATGGGTGCGCCAAGGCCATGCAGATTACCATGAAAAGGCAGGTGGAAAATGCCCGTATTGTTCCCGAGAGCTGCCTCAGAATTTTGAAGAAATGCTGGCCGCAAGTTTTGATACACAGTATCAAACAAACCTTCAGAAGCTGGAAGCTTTCCTGGCTGCATATCGGGATACGGCAAATGCCCTGTTCGTCCCGTTGAGCAGGCTGCCGGATGAGGTTTACCCTGTAATCGACACAAAGCCTTATCACGACAAGCTCACTGCAGTAAAGGCAGTAATAGCCGAAAATATTGAAAAAATCAAGAGCAAGGTGGCGGAACCGTCTAAAATCATCGTCTTAGACGAGGTTGAACCGCTTCTCCAAGAGCTTTCGGACATCATCAGCGGCTTTAACCGCCTGATAGACGCCAATAATGATATTGTGTCCGCCGGGCCGAAAAAGAAAGCCGAGTGCAAAAAAGCCGTTTTTGAGCAAATCGCCTATACTTTAAAAGATGTCCTGGAAGCTTATGCGCGAAGCGAATCAGCCCTTGATGCGGAAATACAGGCGCAGCAGGATATCATAAATACACAGAAAGGGGTACTTGATCAGCTAAAAGAGGATCTGCGTATTTTAAATAGCCAGACCGTGGAAACTGAAACCGCGATGAAAAGCATAAACACCATGCTCCGCGACTCTGGATTCCAGGGATTTGAACTGCGGCCCCGACATGAAGAAATCATCCGCCCCGATGGTTCTGTAGAGCGCGTTGTCCCAACCCCAGCCATCAATTACGAGGTTGTGCGCACAGATACAGGCAAGATTGCGGAGAACCTCAGCGAGGGAGAAAAGAATTTCATCGCGTTTCTATATTTCCAACAGCTTGTATTTGGAAGGGAAAGCGCAGACGGCGATACACGGGAGAAAATTGTTGTCATCGATGACCCCGTTTCGAGCATGGACAGCAGTGCGCTCTTTATTGTGAGCGCACAGATCAGGAAAATGATCGAAGTGTGCCGGAACAATGCAGATAACAGAAATCCTGTGGTTTCCGGGAACTTTATCAAGCAAATATTTATTTTGACCCATAACGCTTATTTCCACAGGGAAGTCACCTATGCTTACGCCAACCGTTATGACTTTGTTTCCTTTTATCTGATTCGTAAAACGGACAACAAGTCCTCCATACGGCTGTGTGACTGTCCAAACCCCGACTGCCCTTCGGAGCGGATGAATGTAAACCCTGTCAAAAATTCTTATGCGGCGCTGTGGGATGAATATAAGGATGCTTCATCCGGCATTCCGCTTATGAGCATTATCCGAAGAATTCTGGAGTATTACTTTCTGCAGCTTTGTGGGTACGAAGGCAGCGATTTGCGAAAGCGAATACTTGAAGAGAATAAAGACGCTTTTACTCACGATGATTTCGGCAACGAGGATTATTCTAAATTCGAATTGGCCTCCGCCATGCTTTCGTACATTGCCGCCAATTCATCCGGCATAAATGATGGTATGCATTATGTAGATGACTGCATAGACGTCCAGCAGTGCAGAGACACTTTCCAGATGATTTTCCACCACATGGGGCAAGACCAACATTATGAAATGATGATGGGTATGAAATAACGAGGAGGCAAACAAGTGCGTATCAGTTATAACAAGCTATGGAAACTTCTTATTGACAAGAACATGACCAAGATGGAGCTAAAAGATGCCGCTGGTATCAGCGCTGCATCTATTGCGAAACTTGGCAAGGGCGGAAACATTACTACGGATGTTCTTTTGAAAATATGTGAGACACTGGGCTGTCACATAGAGGACATCCTTGAAACAATTGACGATCAGGAGGAAAAATAAAATGGCTATCGATTACGAACAGGCAAAGGATCTTCTCAACAACTCATACGAAAAAGCTACCCAGGAACTTCCGGCAGCCGTGACTCAATATATCACAGACAATAAGGATGCGCTGGATACCATCTTTTCCTCGAAAACACAGTCCTACCGTGAGGTCCTGCTGGGCTGCGCGGTGGCAAGGTATCAGGACAGGAGCTGCAATATCCGCCACCCCTATGTCAAACAGGGTGAGGACGCTTTTAATGGGCGCACTCTGGATGAAAAGGCGGTCAATCCGTTCCTGTTTTCAAAGCAGATCCCCTGTTCCAAAGGCCCTTATCTGGCGACTTTCCGCAGGAATGTTACTTTCACGGAAGATACAAGGGACGGATTGCGTGATAAGGAAGGCTTTGACGCTTTGCTGTCTCTGATTTCTACCTTAGAGGCTGTGTCCGAAAGTGACGAGGTGGAAGCGATCATCATTGCTTTATTGAAATGCTTTATCGACCTCCGTGAGCAGTCGATTGTCCGGCTTGTTCCAATCCGCCGGCTCCGCATCGATCAGTACCGTATGTTCCTAAATAAGCTACAGCATCGCCAGAGTGGCGGCCTCATTCCCATGCTCCTGACGGATGCCGTCTTCTCCACTATCAACGGTCAGATGAATGCGGGGTGGACCATAGAACGCCAGGAAATCAACGCCGCAGATGGTGCGACCGGCGCACCAGGTGACATTACGATTTACAAGGATGGAGCGATCTTTAAAGCCATTGAAGTTACTGAGCGGCCAATAGACGGCTCCCGCGTTGATTCCACTTTCTCCACAAAAATCACACTGAACAACGCCGCTGAGTACTTATTCGTTTATACAAACGACCTTCCAAGGGAAAATGCGCTGGAACGGGCAAAAGCGTATTTTGCGCAGGGGTATAATATCAATTTCGCTTCCATCACAGATTTAACCATCCACATCCTGCTTTCTGGAGATGAGGCATTTCGGACTGCATACAATGAAAGAATGTTTGAACTGTTCAATGCCCAGGATGTACAAGCAACGATTAAGGTAGCTTGGAACGATGCCTTGACCGAAGCAATGCAGGCATAAAAAACGGGAATGTGTACCACATTAAGGTAACACATTCCCGCTTTTTACGCTTGAAGATATTCAGCAACAGCCGATGCAACGGCTTCCGCCATTTTACAAGGCACTGCATTGCCGATTTGTTTATAAATTGCCGCCGGCTTGCCACAGAAGATATAATCATCTGGGAAGGTCTGAATCTTAGCCGCTTCCCGTATCGTAATTCTTCTAAGGCGGCTGGGAGCTTCCTTGTATTCCGGGGTAATCGTTCCATCCATCAAACCTTTATGGTAGTTCTCGATGAAATTATCATCTGCCTCCCCATACAAGTAGTCTTCATCTATAAACGGCGTTTTATTCCCGCCCATAGAAGCCGGAAGGGTATTCGCATAGCCATCGATATCTATCGGGCGTCCCTGCCCATTAAAGTACATACCCGCATAAGGGGATTTACGCATAACCGGCCGTGCGCAAAAATTAATCTTTGCCACACAAGTCCGTGGATTCTCCTCACTGCCTGCTTTGCCAAGAGGTAACAAGATATCCCTGATGGGAGCAGCCTTCGTTTTATGATGTGTGATAAGCTGATGAAGACGCTTTTCATCAAACGAATCCCCTCGGATTCCAATAAAGAATACGCGCTCCCGCTTCTGCGGCACGCCATAATCTGTGGCATTTAAAACAAAATAATGGCACGAATATCCAAGGTCAGAAGCCTTCTTCAAATAGCGTTCTCGTACATCTTTCCATTTACTCAGTTCGCCCAGGGCTTTTACATTCTCCATCACAAAAGCTCTTGGCTTGACTCTTTCAACGACATCCAGGAAAGTAAAAATCAATTTGCTTCTGTCATCATCAGGGTCCATTTTCCCCGCTACTGAAAAGCCCTGGCATGGAGGGCCTCCAAATACAAGATCAATCCCCTCGTATTTGCCAAGAGAATCGATTACATTATTGATGTCATCGTTGACCATTATACAGTCTGGGTGATTGGCTCTGTAAGTTTCAGCAGCATCGGCAACCAGTTCATTGGCAAACACAACTTTTATCCCGGCATTCTCAAAACCGACATCCATGCCGCCCGCCCCAGAAAACAACGAAATGGCTCTTAACGGCTCACTCATCGGCTTTTTCTCCTTCTTTATCATGATGAATCCGGAAAATCAATTCGTTTTCCTGCGCATTCAAATAAATATCAAAAGTGGTCTTTCCCTTTTCAACTCCCATATTAGAAAGGATTGCTTTCGGCATTCTTACTCGCATATCCTGCTGCAACACATAGGTATCAAGATAAATGCATGAATCTGTCACGGCGTCTTTCCTCCTTGCCCTTAATTCAGTCTAATTATAAACTGTTTTCAGTCCAGAGTCAAGCCTCTATACCACAACGAGGACAGTTTCTACATTTTAACGATAGCCCTACTCTGTAACGATAGCTTTTCTATCGTTACAGAGTATCATTGAAAAGAGCGAATCCCCCTGGCAAGACCGCTGTTCTGCCTCCGCCGCCACAGTGCCGAAAATAGAAAAACCGCCCAGAAACGGCGGATTTGCGGCATTTTTGAGGGTATGGAATTGTATCAATCTCGGCGTGGTTTTGTCTGCAACCGTTTCAGTAATTTTAGGGTCAGTTACATCAACCATGGCTTTAATGAGCGAACGAGGGGTGAAATATTGTCCGGCACCGCTCTTTTTGTCCTGTCCGTTCTTTTCAAGTATTGATTCATAGATGGCGCCTTTTAAGTCGCCTTCCATCATATACCAGTTTTCACCTTTAACCATATCAATGATTTTTGCGAGTTTTACCGGGCTGTCAATTTTATTTGAAGCCTTGGTAAAAATAGTACCTATCAACCCATCTTCTTTTGCAAGTTCCTTCAGGATTTCTTCATACTTGTCAATCAAATCGGTACCGTTTAAATCAACAAGGTCTTTCCATTTATATCCGTCCGGAATTGAACTCGATAAGCCCATTTCTTCTTTTTCTTCGTCCATTTTCAAGAAAAGAATATAGGTTAACTGTGTAATATAGTCTGTGAATCCGACACCTGCTGCCGCCATTACATTTGCAATGTCGCCAACCTTTTTAATAAGCGTGGATTCGCTTTTTGTTTGATTTCCTGCCATAATTTAAGCCGCCTTTAATATAAATTTTGATAAGTCGATCATTTCGGCAGTTAATGCCGGAATACCGAAACTTTTTACAGCCTTTCTCCAAAGGTCTGTATCTATGCTGTTAAGTTCTGTAACACTAATCGAGCCTTCATTGATTATGTAATCAGCTATTGCTTTCATAATTTCTTGTTGGTCGGGAGAAAGAGGACGCTGTGCCTGACCGCAATAGAGTGTAAATCTTTGTGAATAACCTTTCAGTAAACTCTTTAAATTATCTGTTTTCTTATATGCATATCTGACAAGCTGGATTAAGTGCGTTAAGGCTTTTATGTTCTGCTTTACATCCAAATCCTCAACATCACCGTTCATATCAAGCATTTTATAATTGCTCCAAATATTATATGGTGTAAATAATCGGTTTTCTGAAAGCAGTTTGTCCCGTAAATCCGACAACATAGAGTATGTAATAACCGTGTCTTCGGAATTATAAATGATACGCAACGCTTCAATTTTATCGGCATTATCATTCAGATACTTTTCAAAGGAATCAATAAAGCTTTTTGCGGCTTCTTTTGTAAAGCCTTTGTCAATAATTTCATCTTCGCCCGGTGCGATTGCATAATAACCCCTGTGAAGTTCCAACAGTTTCTTTCTTGCATCAAGATTTAACATCAAACAAGAAATCAGACTGTTTCTTGCAGAGTTATCATTAGATGCACTTGTAAAAGGTGGTAAGGTTCCCTGTGACAAAGCTGTGTTGATTTGATACGCAAGGGTCTTTGGCGCAAAACCGTAATCGGAAATGAAAATATTCAGATGCCTGCCGAACAAAACATTATTTTCATAACGCATATTTATGCTTGCGCAGTAATCACGCAATAAAGCAAGATTATCATCAGACACTTCGCCGTGTGATAAGTATTCTAATAACCGCTCAAGCGTTGGCACTTTAGGTTTTTGTTCTCCGCCCGGTTCCTTTGGTTTGGGAATAGTTTTATCGTGTTCTGTAACACCAACAGCGTCCACAATGTAGAAGCATTCTTTTGTGTTCGCATGCGGTGTAATTTCTCGTAGTTTATCTTCATTGATGACACGGCAGCCTCTGCCTTTCATCTGAGTATAGAGAACATCGGATTTTACATCATTCATAAACAGTACGACTTCAAGCGGTTTTACATCTGTTCCGGTAGCGACAAGCGTTACCGTGACCGCAATTCTAAACTCTTTATCCGTGCGCAAATCACGAATCAGAGCGTTTGAGTCTCCGGCTGAGTATGTAATCTTTTGTACGAATTTATCCGGAGCCACACCGTTTTTGAACTTATCGGCAAAGACTTCTTTTACAACATTTACAATCTCTGTTGCGTGATTATCGTCCTTGGCAAAAATCAAAGTTTTAGGAATGTACTCCCATATTTCATCTCTATCCGGAAATAAATCAGTGTATATAGAATCTTTGTAAGCAGTTAAAACTTTACGCATTTGATCAGGAACTATAACCGAGCGGTCTAACTGAGTCGGGGCAAAATCAATTCTTCCGGTAGCTGTATAAGAGTCTATTTCTTTTCCGCTGCGGGTAATTTCTACTACTTCGTCACCTGTATTGATTGTTCCGCCGTGTTCGGTAATATTGCTTTTGATTCTATAAACACGAGCAGGAACATTTACGCCGTCAACAACCGAATCGTCATAAGTATATTTTTCAATAATGTTATCATTGAAAAAAGCATAAGCTTCCGGTGTAGGTGTTGCCGTCAAACCAAGAATTGTTGCACCCTTAAAATAGTTCAAAACAGATTGCCATTTGCCATAAATCGAGCGGTGGCACTCATCAATGATGATAAACTGAAAATAATCAGGCGGCAATTTCAAATCATTGCCCAAAGAGACAACAGTTTGATTACTGTCGGTGTCTTTGAAAGAAAAGAATTTTTCATCTTCCTTATCTTCGTCATCATCAGTAATTGTTTGACCGGTCAAAACAGCAAACAGTTTTTGTATTGTAGAAATTACTATGTCACCGCCAATATCGTCTTTGTTTTTCAATCGGTTGATTTGATACAAAGAACTCATAGGCTGTTGATTTTCTGTACGGTCAAACAGGCTGAATTCTGTTTCTGTTTGTCGTGCAAGATTATTTCTGTCAACAAGGAACAAGACCCTTTTAGTAGATGTGTAATTGAGTAAACGATATGAAGCAAGGCAAGCAAGATATGTTTTACCGGAGCCTGTTGCGAGAACTGCAAGGGCTTTCTTTTTGCCTTGCTTGAGAGATTTTTCTAAATTAACTTCTGCATCATACTGGCAGTCACGCAGTCCCCTTTTCTCAATTCGCGGCAAAGCACCGTATTCCGATTTTTTGCCGATAAGCTGCAACATCTTTTTTGGAGAATGCATTTCACCAAGTTCAACATAATCTCCGTCAGAGTCAGTAAGCATATTTTTGAAATATATCTTATTGCCGTTTGCAAGATATACAAGCGGTATTAGTCCCTGAAACCAAAGACCATACCAATTCTGCGGAGTTTTTGCATAGTGTTCAGCCTGTGAGGCAACTTTCGGGCCGAGACTATCCGATTCCTTCTTTGCCTCAACAACCCCAATGGCTTTATTATCAACAAAAAGCAAGTAATCGCTTTCTTTTCCGCCCTGCATTAATGCTTCCTTTACCGCCATAGCATAGTTTGGCAGATAATCCTTTCTGTCAACAATATCCCATCCGGCATTATTTAGTTGTTTATCTATTTTAACTCTTGCTTTTTCTTCAGGTAACATAGTGTTATCCTCCTATAAGCGCTTTGTCGTTTGCAACTTCCTGATAATAAAAATTATCGGAAGTTAAGGGGTTGTATTATTAGACTAAGACCTTATACTATTTTCGTGTATAGTGATTATCTAACTTTGAAAGCATAGCCTCACTATAAAATACTTTTTTACCGCTTTTCTTTTTGTCGGGATCAAGATATCTTATGTAGGCACACTTATCATCACTTTCATATAAACGTCTATTTGCATGATAATCACCGTTTAGTATGAAATTACTATAACGTTCTTTACATTTGGCGGTAAGTTCACCATAATCCATAGGATACTTGGCTTTTAACTGTTCTTCTGTTAATGTAACCTTTATAGCATCTGTGTCTTTGGAGAGGGCAACTTTAATTGCATCCTTTGATGTGGATTTCGAAAACTTAACATCAATATTTAGTGCTATGCTGTATTCACTATCCGATGAAGAGCTTTCTTCAAGTTCATCCACATACTTGAAAAAGTTCTTTTCCTCTGCATTCAAGAGCAAAACATCCGATTCTTTTCGTGCTTGTACAAAGGATAACGGCATTAAATAGAAATTAAATTCTGATAAATCTTTGTTAAACCATTTTTTGTATAAAGACACATAATTTTTCAAAGATGCGGTTCCTATTTCCTGAATTCGAACATTGAATTTAAGCGAGTAATTATAAAAGTGTATAGCAGAATCACGAAGCTCAATTAGTGCCATTATATTATTAAAAACGATTTGATCCATTTCGCCTTTTTCAATAAGTTTCTTAGCTATAAAATCGATTGAATGCGTAAATGGGTTACCGCTTCTAGTTAGTTTGACCTTCTTTTTCTTGGACTTGCTACCATCTTTATTTATTACAGGCTCCATAACATAAAGCGAACGCATTTTATTGTGATTATCTTTAAGGTGCTTAGCCTTAAGAAGTAATTCCCAGCTATTAATTGCTAATATCGAAAAAGTTTCACCACGGTACAAGAAATCGGGTTTGTTATATACTTCGATTGCAGCAATCATTGCGGAAATGCTTTTATCTAGGGCAGCACCGCACAATTGCTGAGGCAAGCGCTGTCGAATCACCCATCAGGCAGGA